>Ga0082335_1000091_pt1 | contig 246361 bp, 181 predicted proteins | sample Subgrocontami58m_FD_72375 | JGI IMG/M metagenome (GOLD analysis project Ga0082335, IMG submission 72375) | Subsurface groundwater microbial communities from S. Glens Falls, New York, USA - GMW37 contaminated, 5.8 m (SPADES assembly) (version 2) ... | reverse complement strand
CGCTCGAACACACGACGCGCTTCTGACAGCTATTGCCTCGGCGCTCGACGCCGTTACGCCGCAGGACAGTCAGGGCTTTTTTCGTCACTGCAACGTAGGCGTCAAATGTTAATATGCTCTAGTCGCCGTCCTCCGGCTCCGCTTCCTCGCGCGTCTGGAAGTAGACGCCGAAGACCGCGGCGGCGATCACCGCGCCGGCGATCAGATACGGATGCCGCGCGGCCACGTCAGTTCCCCGACTCCCCCCGAACAGGTCCGCCACAACGATGAGGCCGTTGGCCAGGAATGCTGCGCCGATCATGGCGAGGCTGACGGTGATCATCGGCCGCCAGAGAACGAGCGCCAGTAGCGCGCCGATCAGGAAGGCCAGCGCCGCGGCGAAATAAAACGCCCCCTCGGACTGGAACATTTCCCGCAAGGCGAGGATAGGGATCAGCGCGCAGGCGCCGCCGGCCAGGAAGGCGCCCACTTTCTGTAGCATGAGCGCGCTGATGCCCACGAGCAGTCCCATCGGCAGCGCCACGATGAGCGGATGGACCCCCAGGCGTTTCGCCAGCGCCACTCCCAGCGCCGCGCCCACCAGCACCCCGGCGCACACCAGCCCGATCCGGTAAACGCGCCAGCCGTAGAAAAGCAGCAACACCCCCGCGCCGAGCAAGAGACAGGCGAGGACCGGCGGGGGAAAGTGCAGGGTCCATTGACTGCTGGATTGCCAGGGCGTAGACACTACGGCCGCCTTTCTAATGGCGCAAGAGACTACATGGACGCAATGGACAACATCGACAACGGAAACCCGGAGGACTGCAACGGCACACGGGCCTGGGCAGGCGGTTGATCACAGTTGTCCTTGCAGTTCTCTATGTCTTTGTCTGTTACTCACCCCGGGCATCTCCTGCAACCGCCCGCGTCGTTGGGGTCGCAGGAATCGCCGTTGAGGCGGGGGGGCTCTTCGCGGCGGCCCAGGGGCGCGCCGGCGCGCAGCACCTCGGAGTCCTTGGAGCCTTCGCGGTAGACGGTGATCCCCTTACAGTGCAACTCCCAGGCCAGCAGGTACGCCCGGCGCACGTCCTCGACGGTCGCCGTGCGCGGCAGGTTGATCGTCTTGGAGACGCCGTTGTCGCAGTGGCGCTGGAAAGCCGCCTGCATCTTCACGTGCCACTCCGGCGCGACATCGCGCGCGACGACGAAGACCCGCCGCAGCTCCTCCGGCAGTTGCGCGCAGGGGCGGATGGAGCCTTCGCGCGCGCATTCGGCGAACAGCGCCTCAATGTCCAGTCCCAGCGCCTCCGCGCGGCGCTGGAACTCCGGATGCGTCTCGAACAGCGTCGCCCCCTCCGCCATCGTGCGCCAGTAGCGCAGGGCGAAGACCGGCTCGATGCCGCTCGAGACGCTGGCGATGAGCCCGATGGTGCCGGTCGGCGCGACGGTGGTGACGGTGGCGTTGCGCACCGGGCCGATCCCCTGCGCCTTCCATCGGCTGCGCTCGTACAACGGGAAGGGCCCGCGCCGGGCCGCGAGTTGCGCGGAGGCCTCCCGCCCGCGCCGCGTGACGAACGCCATCAGCTCCTCTCCCAGCCGCAGCGCCTCTTCCGAGTCGTACGCGACGTTCATGCGATAGAGCGCGTCGGAGAAGCCCATCACCCCCAGCCCGATCTTGCGGCTGGCCAGGGTGGCCGCGGTGATCTCCGGGATCGGGTAGCGGTTGACGTCAATCACGTTGTCCAGGAAGTGCACCGCGTCCTCCACGGCCTCGCCGAGCCGATCTGTGTCGAAGCGGTCGCCGGCGATGAACTTCGTCAGGTTGAGGCTGCCCAGGTTGCACGACTCGAAGGGCAGCAGCGGCTGCTCGCCGCAAGGGTTGGTCGCCTCGATCCGCGCCACGTCCAGCAGCGGGTTGGCGCGGTTGATCTCGTCCATGAAGACCAGCCCCGGATCGCCGCACTGCCAGGCGGCGGTGCAGATGATCTCGAAGACGTCGCGGGCGGGGCGGCGCTCGACCACCTCGCCGTTGCGCGGGTTGACGAAGAGGTGATCGCCGCCGACGCGCACCGCCTCCATGAAGGCGTCGGTGACCGCAACCGAGATGTTGAAGTTCTGGAGGAAGCCGGGGCGCGTTTTGCACAGGATGAAGGGGATGGCGTCGGCATGGTCAATGCTCAGGATCGCCATGTTCGCGCCGCGGCGGCGTCCCCCCTGCTTGATGACGTCGGTCGCCTTGTCGAAGACCTCGATGAAGCTGATCGGGCCGCTGGCGACGCCGCCGGTCGAGCGGACCACGTCACCGGACGGGCGCAGGCGCGAGAAGCTGAAGCCGGTGCCCCCGCCGGACTGGTGGATGAACGCCATGTCGCGCAGAGCGCTGAAGATGCCGTCCATCGAGTCCTCGACCGGCAGGACGAAACAGGCGGAAAGCTGGCCGAGCGACGTGCCGGCGTTCATCAGCGTAGGGGAGTTCGGTAGGAATTCGAGCGAGGACATCCTGTTGTAGAAGCGGTCCGCGCTGCGCCGGGCCGACTCCTTCCCCTCGTGCGCCTCGTCCGCCGCCGCCACGGCATCGGCGACGCGGCGGAACATCTCGGCGGGGGTCTCGGCGATCTGCCCCTGCTCGTTCTTGCGCAGGTAGCGTTTTTCGAGGACGCGGATGGCGTTGAGCGAGAGCTTCATGTCGTCGCGGACGCCCAGGGCGCTCTTGGCGTCGCGCACGACGGCGTGGCGGAAGCGGTGCAGGATGTACGCCTTGGCGAGGTCGGGATCCTTCTCCTCGACCAGCACGCGCTCGACCAGGTCCTGCACCTGCTCGACCGAGGGGGTGCGCGCGGTCCCGGCCTCCAGGAGGCCCACGACGCGCTGCGCCAGCGCGGCGGCGCGCGCGGGGTCCTCGCGCCCCAGTTCGCGCATGGAACCCTGGATCGCGCGGGCGATTTTGTCCGCGTCGAACGCCTCCAGCCGCCCGTCCCGCTTGCGGATTCGCTCGATGGCCATATGGCCCCCCCTGCTAGTGACGGAAAGACTGTGTAGCGGCGGGCTTTAGCCCGCCGTCTTTGCTGTAGGGGCAAGGCACGCCTTGCCCCTACCACGGACCGCGCCTACACGCTGGCGGAAAACGCATCCCCTCCATTATCCGCAAGGAGGGGGCGGAAGTCACGCGATTTTCGGGGGACGGGGAAAAGGAAACAACGACGGTGTGAACCGCCAAGCTCGGTGCGCAAGCGCACCTGTCGCCAAGAGCGCCAAGAACAGCATGAATATTCTCTTAACGGCTCCGTCGCACGGGCGCTTCTCGTTGCGCTGTATTGTTGTTCTTGGCGTCCTTGGCGTCTTGGCGGTTAAGTGCCGTTGCTGTTGTTCGTCTGAATCCTCACCCCAACTCGCTCGCCGCCTTGTAGATGATATCAAACAACTCCTTGATATTCCCCTTCTCGACGCAACTGAACGCGATGCGCAGGTCGTGCTCGGCGGTGGCGATCGTGCCGACGGCGTACTTCTCCAGGAGCGCCTTGCGCAGCGTTTCGGCCGAGACCTTCTTGAGCTTGACGCACATGAAGTAGCCGCTGTTGAAGGGGTAAGGGATCCAGACGCTTTCGTAGCGCGGGTCGGCCAGGACGCGCCTGACCTCGCGCGCGCGGGCCTGGAGGATCTCCTTCTTGGCGGCGCGCTCGGCGAAGAAGCCGGCGCTCTTGACCGAGCGCAGCACCGCCTGCTGGCTGAGCATCGAGCAGTTGCTCATCACGCTGCGAATCTCGCCGGAGACTTTCTTCTCCAGCGCGGCGAAGAGCGGGCTGTCCGCCGGGACGCCGCCGACGCTGAAGGAGAGGAAGCCGACCCGCAGCCCCCAGACAAACACCTCCTTGGTCGCCGCGTCGCACTTGACCGCCAGCAGCCGCTCGTGCCGCCCGGCCAGCAGGGTGAAGAGCGATTCCGTCATCACCTCCGGCTCGTAGAACAGACCATAGTAGGCGTCGTCCACTACGGCCACGACGTTGACGCCCCCCTCGGCCGCCTCGGTCAGGGCGGCGGCGATCCCTTCTCCCTCCGGGCGAGTGATGGAATAGCCGGTGGGGTTGTTCGGAAAGTTCAGCAGGACGAGCACTTTGCTCTTCCCCTTGCACGCCTGCTGCAATGCCGACTTGAAGGCGGGGAGGTTGAAGCCGCTCATTTCCGGATCGTTTCCGCTGTGCGCGCCCGTAGGGGCGTAGCATGCTACGCCCCTACAACCACCCGCCGGCTTCTCGCCGAAGAACGGATACGTGACAACCGCCGCGCCGCGGCGCAGGACGTAGGTCAGGCGGTAGTTCCCCCAGATCTGGTCGGGCAGCAGCAGCGTGTCTCCCGCCTCGCAGAAGAGGTCGGCGATGATGCTCAGGCCGTGCGTCAGCCCGTTGGTGACGATCGGCAGGCTCACCGGCTTGCCCGCCAGCGAGGGGTTGTCCTTCAGGTCCTTGTCGCGCCAGGCCGCGCGCAGGTCGGCCAGCCCCGCGACGGGGGCGTACGGCAGCGCCTCGTCCGAGGTGAAGCCCTTGAGCTGCCCCATCAGCGAGGGAAGCGCCATATGATGCCCCCCCTCGGTGGCGACCCCCAGCGTGGCGTTGTGCTTCTTCGCCTTCGCCTTCGCCTCGGCGCTCTGCGTGAGGATCCCCTTGGGGAAGTACATCTCCCTGCCCAGCGTCGAGAGCATCTCATAGACGTGCGGGTTCGCCTTCTGGATCATCTCGTTCAACTCGGCCGCCAGCGGGTTCATCCTGCGCTCCTTATGGTGACAAATGTTTTCCCCGCTGGTAGGGGCGTAGCATCCGCCTTCGCCAAGGCTTCGCGCGGACAAGTGCTACGCCCCTACAACATGCGGTGACGAACGTTGCTTCCGCGCGTGGGGCGGTAGTTTAGCATGAACCGGCGGGAAACGGAAAGGAACGTAACCGCCAAGACGCCAAGCCCGCCAAGAACGACCACGCAGGGTACGGAAAAGACGCTGTGAAAGGAGCCGTTAGAGGAAAGAGCATGCATTGTTGTTCTTGGCGTTCTTGGCGACAGGTGCGCACGCGCATCGGGCTTGGCGGTTCAGTGCCGTTAAAAAGAAGCGGCCCCCTGCTTGCGCAAGGGGCCGCCAAACGTCCAGCAACCGGAAGCAATTACTGCGGCTTCAGGTTGTTGTAACCGGCGTAAGACAGACCAGTCGGGAGACCGGTCATCGTGGCCCGCCACGTAGTCACCGCAGCGGTCAGGTCGGCATCGACAAAGAACGAGTCGGTGTCGGCGCTCCACGGATCCTCCATGTACACGTTGTCCTTCGGCTCGTTGGAGCAGAAGTTAGCTTCCTCCCACGATACATGCCCATCCACGGTCAGGACGTTCTGTCCGCCGCCGTGGTTCTGAGTAGCGGTGTCGCGGTTGAAGGCGTACGTCCCGTCCATGTCGGCCAGGATCGCCATGTTCGAGACGGCAGACGGGTAAATGCGACAGTCATACCCGTAGCTGCCGTTCGCGAGCGTGAACGTCCGGTTCGACCACTCGAACGCGCCATTTGCGGTAACGGCGGCGGCGTCAGTGGTGTACGGTACCACAGTAGCCGTGCCTGCGCCCGACGTGGCCGGATCGACCGCGAAGAGAGGCTCGTCTTCGGTCGAGGGGCAACGGAAGCCCTTCGCCGCCTGCACGTAGTTCGGGTACAGACCGCCCATAGCCGTCATCGCCGCCATAGCGTAGGTGGCGGTCAGGCTGCTGGTCGGCGCTGTACCGTAGCGACCCCAACTGAACGGGAAGAACTCACGGTTGCTCTGAGTATAAGCGAACACCGCTTTCCCGATCTGGGAGAGGTTCTCCATGCAGCTCTTACGGCGAGCCTCCTCACGCGCTCTTGCTAGGGCCGGCAGCAACATTCCGGCCAGAATAGCAATAATTGCGATCACGACCAAGAGCTCAATGAGGGTGAAAGCCGATAGCCATTTTCTCATTTTGTTTCACCTCCTTTCCATTTTTTTCTAAGACACCCCTGCCTTACAATACAGACCCCATGCACCATAAAGTATAACGACCCTGCCGGAATAGTCAACACAATTTCGGCAAAAAAATTGACCCCCACACAAAGACGCGCAGAACGGCAACGGCGGGCCTAACCGCCAAGCCCGGCGCGCTTGCGCACCCGTCGCCAAGAGAACCAAGAACGGCCATGCAGGGCGGCAAAAACTGCCTGCGCTGCAATGCCGTTATCCTGACTCTCGTTCCCGGCCCCCTGGCGTCTTGGCGGCAAGATGTCGTTTCCGCTGCCGTGATTTCTCGTTCTCCGCGGTCGCTGCGCCTCTACGGCAAGCGCGGCGGCCTTGCCCGTTCGTGACGGGCATATCCGGCCCCGGCGAGATTCTGGTGGCGCGCGCTGCCTGCCCTGAGCCAGCCGAAGGGTCCTCAGCGCGCTCGACCATCTCGGCCGATGACGCCCATCAGCGGCCGGCCTCGCGGCGACCACTCATGGACGCACCCGCGCAATGCGTTCATAATATGAACATATGCGTTCACAATATGAACGCTCAACACCCCAGCCGCAACCGCAGGCCGTTCGAGGGGGGCAGCCCCGCCGCCGCGATCTTGGAAACGCAGGCTTCCACATCGTACGCGACGCGCCGGATCTCCACGGAGCGCGCGTCGCTGTCGAACAGGCAGAACGCCGCATCCGCATTCCCATCGCGCGGCTGGCCGACCGAGCCGACATTCACGACCGCGCGCGCGGAGGCCCGCACCCGCACGACCGCTTCCGCAGAGAAAGATATCTCGTTGCCATCCAGCACGAAGGTGATTGGAACGTGCGTATGGGCCACGAAGGCGTATGGCTGCTTCTGCGCCATGAAGCAGAGCACGGCATCCTGAAGGCTCAGGATGTAACCGAACAGCTCGGGGGCGGCGAGGGTGCCATGAGCCAGGATGAGTTCCCCGGCGACCAGACTCAGGGGGAGCGCGGCCGCATAGTCGAGCCGCTCGCGGTCGAGCGCGTCGTGCGTCCACTGGACGGAACGCAGCGCATCCGCATTGAAACAGTCCGTGGCTATCTTGCCGCAGGCCGCCAAGTCGTGATTGCCGGCGACGGCCGGAATCTTTCGCTCGCGCAGCAGATCGAGGCATGCGGCCGGATCGGGCCCATAGCCGATGGTGTCACCGAGGCAGTAGATCGCATCGGGCGTGAGCGCGTCAATCTCGGACAAGACGGCGCGGAACGCCTCCAGGTTGCCGTGCACGTCGCCGAACAGCGCGTAGCGCATGAAGAGATTTCTCCGTGGTCAGCGCGAAATGTTGAATCCGGCGAATTCTCCCGTGGCCGGCTCGCGTCGGACCTCGGTTTGAGAGATATACGGCCTCATTTGCTGCTGGACGGCGCCGAGCAGCCGATCGAGCGCGTTGCGCGGCCCTTCGGCCACCATCTCGACACGGCCATCCGACAGATTGCGGACGGTGCCCGTCAGTTCCGGAGATTCCGAGACCAGGTCAAGGACAGTGAAACGAAAGCCGACTCCTTGAACATGACCGGAAAAGAATGCCGTGAGTCGTTCCGGAGCATCGGACAAACGGGCCGCCATCGGCGCCTCCTTGCGGGCACATTAGCCGCTCGAACAACCGCGCGGCTGGTGCATTGCTATGAACTGCCCAACGACCGGCAGTTCATTAGGAGAGTGATTCTAGCAAAAACCGAGAGGGGGTTTCAACGGAGTTGCCGCGGCAGTCCCGGTTCGTGCGTTTTCGTTGTCCTTGTCGTCCTTGCAGTCCTTTGCGTCCTCTATTGCGAACTTGAATTGCGCTCCGCCTTGGAGTATACATAGTGGCGCATGAATGGCGCGGTTAGAGTGGTCCGCAACTGGGAGGCACACGGCGTGGCAACAGAACGTCGGCTCGGACGCGGTTTGGAGTCGCTCCTGGGCGGAGAAGCGCATGAGCGCTTTGACGCTGCAAATATGACAGGAAGCGCCGGGGTGGGAGGACGCAAGATCCCAATCGCGCAGATTCGCCCGAATCCCCTCCAGCCACGCAGCGCCTTCTCCGAACGCGAGCTGGATGAATTGACCGAGTCCATCCGCGCGGTCGGCATACTTCAACCCTTGATGGTGCGCAGAGTCGAGTCCGGGTATGAATTGGTTGCCGGCGAACGCCGCCTGCGCGCAGCGAAGCAGGCCGGACTGACCGAGGTGCCGGTGATCGAGCGGCAAGTCAGCGATGACGACATGCTGACGCTGGCCCTCGTGGAGAATCTGCAACGCGAGGACCTGAACCCGATTGAAAAGGCTAAGGGGTTCAAGGAGCTTATTGAAAAGCACTCGCTGACCCAGGAGCTTGCCTCAAAGCGGTTGGGGAAGGACCGGACAACCATAGCCAACTTCATACGGCTATTGGACTTGCCGGATGGCGTCCAGCACGTTGTTTCACGTGGAACAATCAGCATGGGACACGCCAGGGCGCTCCTGGGGCTCCCCACCGCATCCGCGCAGCAGGCCCTCGCCTTGAGGATTGAGGAAGAAGGAATCTCCGTACGCGAGGTGGAGCGAATCGTCGCCGCCGTGCGTACCGGCGCCGCCAAGAAGCAGCCAGCGCGCCGTACGACAGCCCAGAAGGACGCTCATCTGCGCGATATTGAGGAGCGCGCGCGCCAGCGACTCGGCACAAAGGTTCAGGTCGAGCATAGCGGCGGCAAAGGGAAGATGATAATTCATTTCTACTCAGACGACGATTTTCAGCGGGTGTTGGATATCTTGGGGCTGGCGGAGCAGTAAGCGTTCAGCATGCTGCGCCCCTGCGTCGCTTACCAACGACTGACTCCCTGAAGCGGGAATTGACATGTACAAGCTGATGGTGGCGCTGCGATACATGCGGCGCAACTGGCTGAACCTGGTCGGCGTTGCCGCCGTGGCCATCGGCGTCCTCGTCCTGATTGTCGTGCTCTCAGTGATGAAGGGCTTCGATGAGGAGTTTCGCGCGCGTGTCCGCGCCACCCTCTCCGACCTTATCATCGAGAATTGGTCCGACGAACCGTTCGCCAATTACGAAGAACTGATGGCGCAGATCGAACAGATCGAGCACGTCAAGGCGTGCGCGCCACGCTACGAGGGGCTTGCGCTCCTTACCCTGCGCAAGAAGCTGCCGGATGGAACTTACGCACCCGGCGAGCAGCGCCGTTACGGAGCGTTCCTCGGAATAGACCTGCCGCGCGAGGTGAAGGCCACCGACTTCGCCGATTACGTGCGCGCCTGGCGGGGCAAAGCAGCGCGCGAGGAGTTGGCCACGATCTTCTCCCAAGGGGATGTCGGCATTGCAGCGACGCCAACGGAGCGGATTGTCTACGCACTTAACACGTTGTGCCCAGAGGACTTACAACTCGTTGACGCCAAGCCCAGGGAGAAGCTTGCAGCCTGGGCAAAGGCGGCTGGAATCTCCCTGCAGAGTGCGTTTCGCACGGCGGCTTCGGCGCCGGTCGAGTGGGGGGAGGTGCCCGACTCGAAACTTTCTCCGGCCTTTGCCGGCTCCGAGTTGCTCGTGATCGGGCAGGACGAGAACGGCGTGCAAGTCTCGATGGGCCCAGGGGACCAAGTGGTCGTCTTTTCGGCAACCGACAACTTCGCGAACCAGACGTTCCGCCGCTGCCAGGTGAACGGTGAATTTCGCTCCGGCATGTATGACTACGACGCTCGCAACATTTACCTTCCCCTCGCTGACGCCCAGCGGTTCATGAGCAACGAGGGAAAGGTCACCAGCATCAACGTCCGACTTGACTCGTTCGACAACGCGCCAGTCGTCCGCGCAGCGCTGCTTGGCATCCTCACGCCGGAAGAATTACGGCGGGGACTCGAGATCCTTCGCTCGCTCGGCGGCACTGCCGTTCCGAAGATTAACGAGATCGGACTGGAACTGAAGCGGCTCGCCGCAAATGACGTAACATGGTTTGCCACCGGTGATTACCGCGCCATAGCCGTTGCGCGCTCCGTTGCCTACGACACCTACGCCGAGCTTGAGAAGCTCCAGAAATCGGGAAGTCCGAACGCAGCCGCGCTGGACTTTCAGAAGCTCGTTCTGAAGCGCGAGGGCGCTCGCCTGGGCAGGGCCGGGAAGATGACACTGCGCGTCAGCACCTGGGAGGACAAGCGCCGGCCGATGCTCCGCGCGGTGATGCTCGAACGGCAGATCATGGGCGTGATTCTCTTTTTCGTAATCCTCGTTGCCGGGTTCTTGATCCTTTCGATCGTGCACACCACCGTCCTCTCGAAGATTCGCGACATCGGCATTCTGAAATCTATCGGCGGAAGCGTCGGCGGAATCATGTCCATCTTCCTGCTGAACGGACTGCTCATGGGCGCCGTCGGCTCCGCGCTGGGGACGCTCGGGGGCATGTTCATCACCAAGAACATTAACACGATCCAGGCGGCCTTGGAGAAGCTGGTCGGATATAGTCTCTTCCCCCGCGACATCTACTATCTCGACAAGATCCCAGTGGACCAGCATCCCTTCTGGAACACAACCGCGATCTGCCTGACGGCCATCGTCGTGAGTCTGCTCGCTAGCGCCTACCCGGCATGGAAAGCGTCGAGAATGAGTGCGGTGGAGGCGCTGCGCTATGAGTAACTTCTTGTCGCTCAAGGAGATAGTGAAGGAGTATCCGCAGGGAGACACGCCCCTGCGCGTGCTCAAGGGGGTGTCGCTCGATGTCGCGCAGGGGGAGTATCTAACGATCGTAGGGGCCTCCGGCGCGGGCAAGAGCACCCTGCTGCACATCATGGGATTGCTCGATCAGCCCACCTCCGGCGAACTGCTTTTCGAGGGGCGGGACCTCGGCAAAATCTCCGGCCTGGAGCAGGCGGGGTTGCGCAATCGGCTCTTCGGTTTCGTCTTCCAGTTCTTTCACTTGCTGCCCGACTTCAACGCGGTCGAGAACGTCATGATGCCCGCGCTCGTCGGCCAAGGCCTCTGGGGTTGGACGCGCACGCGCCGGCAGGTGCGTCAATCGGCCGAGGAACTGCTGACGCGCGTGGGGCTGAAGGAACGAATGAAGCATCGGCCGAACCAATTGTCCGGCGGCGAGCGCCAGCGCGTCGCGCTCTGCCGCGCGCTCATCAACAAACCGCGCGTTCTGCTCTTGGACGAGCCGACAGGGAACCTCGACAGCCACACTGGCGAGGAGATTCACGAACTCGTGCGGACGCTCAACCGCGAGGGCGGGCAGGCCATCGTGATGGTCACGCACAACGAAGCGGCGGCGCGGCGCGCGGGGCGGGTGATCCGGATGCTCGATGGAGAGATCGTCAGTTGCTAACCGCCGAGACGCCAAGAGCGCCAAGAACGGCGAGACGGGGTAACGGCAACAACGACGGGCACCGCAAAGAAACGCAGAGACCAGCGAAACAGGGAAACGGCAACAACAGCGGGGCTCACGCAAAAACGCAAAGGCGCAAGGAACGGCAGTGCAGGACAACGGAGATTGCCTGTGCCGCAATGTCGTTAGCTCGGGGATCGCCTCCACCGTTCTTGGCGTCCTTGGCGTCTTGGCGGTTCAATGCCGCTGCCGTCACTTCAACAGCGCCGCAACTTCCCGCCGGATGGTTTCCTCGATCCGACCACGGAACAGCGCCGCCGCCCACGGCATCGTCCCTTCCATACGCACGTCCGTCTCCCCTACCGTAACGACGGCGTCCACCGCGAACCCCATCAGGTGGAGCTTGAACCGGCCGACGTTCCCCTCCCAGTGTTGTTCCGCGTGGCTGATGTGGCGGGCATACTGGGCCGACAGGCGCGTGACGAATTGTTTCATGCGCGCGAGCGCCTCCATCGCGCCGAGCGTGTGCGGCAGAACGATGAGCATTCGGGGCATGGCGGTAATACTCCGTATTACTCCTGGCGTTTCACGACTTGGATGGCGAGACCGCCGCTTAGCGCATCAGCGGGAAGAGGATCACGTCGCGGATGCACGGGGAGTTGGTCAACACCATCACGATCCGGTCTATCCCGATCCCCAGCCCGCCGGCCGGCGGCATGCCGACCTTCAGCGCGCGCACAAAGTCCTCATCCACGACGCGAAGCTGCCCTTCCGCCTGCTCGACCTGGTTGCGGAATCGATGCTCCTGATCTATCGGGTCGTTCAGTTCGGTATAGGCGTTCGCGCACTCCATCCCGGCGATGTACATCTCGAACCGCTCCGCGTAGCGCGGGTCCGTCGGCGATGCTTTGGTGAGTGGACAAAGCGCGATGGGATAATGGGTTACAAACGTGGGCTGGACAAGCTGGTGTTCGACGCAGGCCTCGAAAAGGCGGTCGGCGACGGCGGCGGTTTCCCCCGTCGGGTCGCGCCCGAGTTCCTTCGCCTTGCCGCGCAATCCGGCGTCATCGTCGAGCCCAACTCCGGCGTGTTCCTTGAGCAGGTCGTTGTACGTCGCGCGCCGCCAGGGGGAGGTGAAGTCGAGTTCATGCATGCCAAAAGAAATCTTGCGCTGGGAATGAAGCAAGTCAATCGCTGAGCCGATCAGCCCTTCGGTCAGCTCCATCATGATGTTGAAATCGGCGTACGCCTGGTACACCTCCATCATCGTGAACTCGGGATTGTGGCGCGTGCTGATACCCTCGTTGCGGAAATTCCGGTTGATCTCGTACACCTTCTCCATCCCGCCCACGAGCAGCCGCTTCAGGTAGAGCTCCGGGCTGACACGCATGTAGAGGTCGAGGTCGAGGGTGTTGTGGTGCGTGACGAAGGGGCGGGCCGCGGCGCCGCCGGGGATCGCCTGCATCATGGGGGTCTCGACTTCGAGGAAGCCGCGCTCATCCAGGTAACGGCGGATCGCGCCGATGATCTGCGTGCGGCGGCGAAAGGTGGCCATGACGTCCGGGTTGGCCCAGAGGTCCACGTAGCGCTGGCGGTAACGGATCTCCACGTCGCGCAAACCGTGCCATTTTTCCGGCGGGGTCAGCAGCGCCTTGGAGAGCATCCGCAGGGCCGTCGCAAAGACGGTGATTTCGCCGGTGCGCGTCTTGCCCAGCTTCCCGTCAACGCCCATAACATCGCCCAGGTCAAGCAGTTGCAGCACTTCGACCGAGGCGGGATCAAGCAGGTCCTGCTTCATATAGAGCTGGATTTTGCCGGAGGAATCGCGCAGGTCGGCGAAGGCGGCCTTGCCGAAATTCCGCATGGCGGTCATACGGCCCGCGACGCGGACGACGCGCCCTTCCTCATAGGCGCCGACGACCTGCGCGACAGGCGTCACCCCGTCAAACCGCGCGCCATAGGGGTCCACTCCCTTCGCGCGCAGCGTCTCGACCTTGCTCATCCGTTCCTGCTCAAACCGATCTTCCACTGTGCGGCCTCCAACCAATTCCTCTACCTCTCCCGCTCAACGGCAGAGGATAATTGAAACACAACGGGCGGCGGGGGTCAAGGAGGAGGGAATGGCGAATAGAGAATGGCGATTTGCGAATGGCGAAGTGGCACGGTCCGGCGGCAAAGACCTCGCGGGCGTTCTGGCGCTTGCTCCTCGGCGGGAGAGAGGGTACGATACCGCCATGTGCCCGTCATCTCATTGGGGGATGAACCGTGAGCGAGACAAACCCGCCCGAACAGTTGCCCATCGAAGAGCCAATCTGCGATGAAGGGAGGGAGTTCTGGCCGCTGGAACCGGGCCGCGCACAGGACGTCCTCCAAGACGAAGACCTAGCGAACGCGCAGGCGCATTGCCCGCATTGCCTCGAACCGATTACGCAGGCGGACTATTACTGCCCCAAGTGCGCCAAGCCGGTGGGGCAGCTTACAGCGGCGCTCCCCCTGATCAGCGTTCCCTTCGAGGCCCAGTTTCTCGGCGGCATGTGGCGGACGATATGGTCTGACAAAGCCGGCTGGGCGCTGAGAGTCTTCTGCGCAGTTCTCGTCGTGGCCCTCGCGCCGATCCTCGTGCTCATCGGCCTGCCGGTCGTGCTTTGGCAGCGAGTCACCGCTGACCGGAGAAAGCGGAACGAAAGTCGAACCTGAGACCGGCATCCGTTGCAGGGGCGTAGCGTCCGCCTTCGCCAAGGCTCCCGCTCTTCGTAGCTCCGCTACTTCGGCGGGCAGAGAAGAGTCGAGCGGACAAGTGCTACGCCCCTACCGGCTGCCGCAACGCTGACGACCGCCGCCCTTGAGAACCGCCCCCGCTATCTGGTACGCTCATATTCCGGCCCCAATGGCAAGTCAACAAAGAAAGCTCACGCAGACATGCTGGCGCTTGACAAGACCGTGGTCTGGTTGAACCGCGTGGTCCGCAAGGGGATTCCCCGGCGGTACCCGGCGCGGAACATCCTGCTCCTGCTGCCGCACTGCCTGCAGCGGCAGGGGTGCCCGGAGCCGGTGAAGGAGCATATCCGCCACTGCAAAGGGTGCGGCCGGTGCAAGCTGAAGCTGCTGCGCGAGCTGGCGGAGCGGTTCGGCGTGCCGGTGCACGTCGCCTCGGGCGGACGCGAGGCGGTGGCGCGCGCGCGCGCGCCGGAGGTGCGGGCGATCCTCGCGGTGGCCTGCTCGAAGGAACTGGCCGAGGGGATTCGCGCCACCTTCCCAAAGCGCGTGATCGGGGTGTTGAACACCTGGCCGCACGGGGCGTGCAAGGACACCGACGTGGACATTGCGCAGGTCGAGGAGGCGCTTTCGGCGCTGGTCGCAAAGAACACGACGACGCGGTGATTCACCACGGAGACACGGAGGCACGGAGAACGGCACATCCTGTCAACGGCGAAAAAACAACGACAGCAGGAACCGCCGATGAACGCCGATAGACGCGGATACGGACACGACGGGCTGAAGAGGATACCCCTCACTGTCTCACCAATTTCGTATCGGCGTTCATCTGCGTTTATCGGCGGTTTCACTCCGTCTGCTGTCCTCCGTATCTCCGTGGTGAAGTTGCGGATAAGGAGTTGCCGGTGAATCTGACCTCATCCAAGTCGCGGCTTGCCGGGTCGGCGCCGATGCCCCCCTCCAAGTCGCACACCATCCGCGCGCTGGCGTTTGCCACGCTCGCCCAAGGGCGCAGCGAGATACTGAATCCGCTCGACAGCGCCGACACCCGCGCGGGGGTGCAGACTTGCCGCGCGCTCGGGGCCGAGATCGAGGGCGGCGAGGCGTGGTCGGTCAAGGGGGTCGCCGGGCGCATTCGCACAGCCGACAACGTGATTGACGTCATGAATTCCGGCACCACCTTATATATCGCCCTCGGGATGGCGGCGCTGGGAGAGGGATGGAACCTCTTCACCGGCGACGACCAGACGCGCCGCCGCAGCGCCGGGCCGCTGTTGGAGGCGCTGGAACAACTCGGCGCCATCGCCATCAGCGCGCGCGGCAACGGCTGCGCCCCCATCATGGTGCGGGGGCCGCTGCGCGGCGGCGAGGCCTCCATCGCCTGCCCCACCAGCCAGTACCTGACCAGCCTGCTCATCAGCGCCCCGCTGGCCCGGCAGGAGACGCACATTATCGTGACTCAATTGAACGAGGCCCCGTACGTCCAGATGACGCTGGACTGGCTGGGGCTCCAGGACATCCGCTTCTCGCATACGAATATGCGCGACTTCACCATCCCGGGCGGGCAGCGCTACCGCGCGTTCAAGGAGCGCATCAAGGCGGACTTCTCCTCGGCCACCTTCTTCCTCGTCGCCGCGGCGATCACCGGCGCGGAACTCACGCTGCGCGGGCTGGACATGAACGACTCGCAGGGGGACAAGGCGGTCGTGGGGATGCTCGAACGGATGGGTGCGACGGTGGAGGCGGAGCCGTCCGCTTTGCGCATCCGCGGCGGCGCGCTGCGCGGGGCGGACCTGGACTTGAACGCGACGCCCGACGCGCTGCCGGCGATGGCGATTGCGGGCTGCTTCGCCAGCGGCACGACCCGGTTGCTGAACGTCCCGCAGGCGCGGATCAAGGAGACCGACCGCATCCGCAGCATGCGCGAGGCGATCGAATCGCTTGGTGGCCGCGCTGAGGAACTGCCTGACGGGCTGGTGGTGCATGGCGGCGGCCTGCGGGGCGGGAGCGCCCGCGGGGTGGCCGATCACCGCGTCGTCATGGCCTGCGCCGTCGCCGGTCTGGCCGCCGACAAGCCGGTGACGGTGGACACCGCCGAAGCGGTCGCCGTCACGTTTCCCAACTTCGTTCAACTAATGAACGAGTGCGGAGCGCGGATGGAGACGAACGGATAACGGCGAGTACTGAATACTGAGCGCTGAATACTGAATGCTGAGTGGACGGATACGGCACGCAACGGAGCGTTGTTCAAATCGCAAACCAGTAATCTGCAATCCGTCGTTAAGGGAATTCGCATGGAAGGCGTCCGTCTCGGACGGGATGAGCTCATCCGGCAGTTCGGCATCAGCCAGCGGCTGGCGGCGCGGGTGGGGGCGCTGCTGGGCCAGGGGCTGAGCGTCAGCGCCGCGCTGCTGGAGATCGCCGGGCCCGGCTCGGCGGCCGAACGCCTGCTGCTGCTTCCGCGGTTATTGGAGCTGGCGGATCGGTTGAACCCCACGGATCTGACGGATCTTGCCAGGGAGGCGCGCGCCGGATCGGAGGGGCCGTTCGCCGTCGTCGCAGGGGACGCGGGGCGCGTGCTGGCGCTGGAGGAGGAGCGCCAGGCCGAGCGGGCGTGGAAGAAAGAGCCCGCCGCCAACGTAACCGCGCTGGCGCATCCGCAGCAGGCGTTCTCTCTCGTGAGCCTGCTGGATGAGCGCGAAAGCCGCCAACTCTTCGACGCGGAGGAGATCGCCCGCCTCAAACTGGAGGCGCTGGCCGGACGGGACGCCGAAGCGCGCGCCAGCGCGTTGCGCAAACTGAGCTTCGCGCCGCTGGGCAGCCAGGAGAAGGGGGGCATCTTCCTCCGCGCGCTGCTCGAAGGCGCGCCTGCGGTCCGCGCCGAGGCGATTCGCGGCATGGAGTCGCTCGGCTTCGACCGCGACACGGCAGACGCGATGCAGGGGCTGTTCGAACCGGAGGAGCGCGCGCGCGCCGCGGCGCTTCGGCGGATCGGCGACCTGCTCAACAAGCTTCCCGCGCCGGAGCGGCGCGTCGTTCTGGCGGTGTTGGTCGAGGCGCTGCGCGAGGCGCATCCGGTCGGCGCGGAGGATCCGCTCCTCCGGTTGGTCCTGGAGGCCGCGCCGCTGTTCGCGGAGCACCCGGAGCTGGCCCCCGAAGCCGCGCGCGTCTGTGTTCAGCACCTGCTGGCCGAGCCGCAGCGATTGGGACCGGCGATGCGCGACCTGCTGCTTCAGCTGGCCCGCGTTGCTCCGGAGCCGGTGCTTGAGAAACTCTGGAGCGAGGCGGAGACTGTCACCGCCGCCGGCTCGCGCGCGTTGCTTCTGGGGCTGTTGATCGAGACGGAGACGCGCCCCGCCCTCCTGCCGCGGCTGGCTGAGACGGTGACGCAGGAGTTGGTCCAGCCCGACCTGGAGGAACTGCCCCGTCAGAAGCTCGGGCACAACCTGGTGGCGTTGGGGGCGGCGGCGGTCGCTGCGCTGCTGAAACGCTTCGACGCAGGCGCAGGGGCTGAGCGCGCGGCGCTGGTCCCGTTCCTCGACGCGCTGGGAATGGCGGAGGCTCTCCCCGCGCGCGACCGCGAACGTATCGCGCGCGCGATGCTGGAAGGAATCCAAACCGGCGACGCCCGGTTGCGCCTGGCGCTGATGGGGACACGCACCCTGGTACAGTCGGACGTGGGCGAGCCGCTGCACAAGGCGCTGGCGGCGGAGGCGCTGCCGCTGCTGCGCGCGCACGAGTTCCCGGAGTTGGCCGCGCAGGCGGCGGCGCTGCTGGAGAAGATCGGGCCGCCGGCCGCGCCGGGGCTCTTCGACTTGATTGCCGAGCGGCCCAACGCCTCCGAGGCGGACACGGCGGCGCGCGTCCTCGGCCGAATTCTTCGCGAGACAAAGGTAGGCTCGCCCCTGGCGAAACTTCTGCCCAAGGCGACGGAGTTGTTCAGTAAGCGCCTCGCCCTGCCTGCCAATCCGCTGGGGGGGTACGCGGAGGCGCTTGGCTGGATCACCCTCGCGCCTGCCGTCACCGAGGAGGAGGCGGGGCGGATTCTCGACCTGCTCATGCAGCGCTTCGGCCGAACGAAGCATCATGGGGACATGGCCGAGGCGATCGGCCGCGTCGCCGGCAGCGGCAAGGTGGATGCGGAGCGGCGCGTGCGCGTGACGCGCCTTCTCTGCGACGTTCTGGTGCAGTCGGGCGGGCCGGAGAAGGCCCCCTTCCGCGCGAAGGAGACCCCCAAGGGGAAGGTGTACCAAGTCACCGGGCGGGTGGAGTTCGACAGCGACACCCTCCCCGCGGCGGTACACGGACTCGAACAGGTGACTCTCGCGGAGGGGACGCCGGAGGGGCTGCGCGCGCAGATGACCGACTGCTTGCTGCACACATGGGAGGAGGTGGCCGCCTGGCGGATGGTATGGGGGCCGCGCGCCGCGGAGACGCTGGCCGCCACGCTGGGGCGGATCGGCGCCGACGCCCGCTGCGACGAGGCGACGCGCCTGAAGGTCATCAGCGCCCTGGCGCGCGCGCCGGAGCGCTTTTCGGCCGTGCGGGCGCTGGGGCAGGTTTTCGACGGCCCGATGAGATCGGAGAAGACCGGCCACGCCGCGGTGGTGGCGGCGCTGGAGATGCTGGAGCACTGGATCGAGCCGGACGTCACCCCGGAAGAGTTGGAGGCCGTGCTGGCCGCCGCCTCCTCCGCCGCGGCCAACGCCCCCGCGCCGGCCCGTTCGGCGGATGCGCGGCGCCTACAGAAGCGGACGGTTGAGCTTCTGCTGGATGCCTTCCGCGCCGGCAAGGAGTGGGCGCGCCCGGCGCTGGAGAAACTGCGCGACGCCCCGCGCCTCCCGCGCAAATTGCGGGACGAGATCGCCGAGCGGCTGGAACGAGGCGGGATGATTGTGGATATGTGAGAACAACGGCTGTTGGCCGCAGATGAACGCGGAAACGCGCGGATACGGCAATGTCAGAAAGAGGGATCGGGCATCTTCTCCCTCCCGCTGTCTTTGCGGTCCTTGCAGTCCCTTATGTCCTTTATGCTCTAGGTTTCCAAGGAACCTCAGATGACCAGCCGCTTCATCGAACGCCTTGCACTGCCCGGCGCGGTCCTCTTTGACGGCGCGATGGGGACTCAGCTTGCCGCGCGCGGGGCGCGGCCCGGTCCCGGCGCGCTGCTGGAAGCCCCCCAGACGGTCGCCGCCGTCCATGAAGCGTATCGCCGCGCCGGGGCGGAGGTTCTTCTCACCAACACTCTGACGGCCAACCGGATCGCGCTGTCGCGCGAGAAGCTTCAGGAGCAGCAGAAGGAAATCGTGGCGACGGCCTGCCGCCTGGCGCGCGCGGCGGCCGGGCCGAACGGGTTCGTCGCGGGCGACATCGGTCCGACGGGGGACTTTCTGGAACCGGTCGGCAGCCTCACCGAGGCGGAGGCGAGCGCGGCGTTCGAGGGATTGGCGCGCGCGCTGGCGGCGGGCGGCGTGGACCTTTTTGTGATCGAGACCTTCACCGAAGCGCGGGAGATGGCGCTGGCGATCCGCGCGTGCAAGCGCGCCGCGCCCGCGCTGCCGGTCGCGGCCACCATGTCGTTCGACCCGGCGCGGGACGGCTTCCGCACCAACGCGGGGGTCAGCGCCGGCGACGCGGCGCAGGCGATGGCGGAGGCCGGCGCCGATTTCGTCGGGGCCAACTGCGGGAGCGTCACTCCGGCGCAGATGCCCGACCTCGTCGCGCGGTTCCACGAACGCACGAAGCTTCCTCTGCTGATTCAGGCCAACGCGGGACTGCCCGAACTGCACGGCGAACAGGTCATCTTCCGTCTGGCCCCGCCGGAGTACGCGCAGGGGATGCTGGCGGTCGTGCGCGCCGGTGCGCGGTTGGTCGGCGGCTGCTGCGGCACGACCCCGGCGCACATCGAGGCGCTCCGCCGCGCGCTGGACGCGATGTGACGGATGGTATGCAATGGGCGATTTGCGGTCGAACGGCAACAGCCTTTGCGGCAAGCGCGCTGAGGACAGCGCGATCCACCAAACGCAGTCCGGAGTTTGACAGGGCCGTTGCGGAAGCCGTAAGCTGGAAGCCGCCCTTTTCGGGTGGTGTGTAGCGGCGGGCTTCGGCCTGCCTCTCTGCCGCACGGGCTAAAGCCCGTGCCTACACGCCCGGGCCCGTGCAGACGCGGGCAGTTTGGAAAGCGGTGACATGAAACTCGTCGAAGCAGTCAACGACCTGATCACGCGGATCAACGATCTGCTCGACGCGGAAGAGTACAGCGATTTCCTTCTCGAACGGCTCTTCCGCATGAAGTCGGAGATCGTGGACCCCGCCGTGAGCGCCCTGCGCGCCCACCCCGGCCACGGCGAGCGCGCCGATGCGCTCCTGGCGCTCTACCAGGCGATCGAGCAGTACATCATCCTCCTGAAACAATCCCCCGAACGCCGCGAGGAGCGCCGCCAGAAAGTGGAGGGGGCCAAGTCCCTCGTCCGCCGCGTCGTCCTGGGCCGAAAAGACCAGGAGGGGGAAGTGGAGGTCCTCCTGGACGAGATCCGGCAGTGGCAATGGAAGACCAGCCTGGACGCGAACGGGCGGCTGGTCTATTCCACCGCCTCCGGAACGGTCGTTCCGGCGCGCGGGCTGATCGCCGAGAAGGTCGGCCCGCAGGTGATCGAACAGGCGGTCAAGGCGCAGCGCCCGTACTCGGACAAGATGCGCCCGCGCGACGTCCGCGGCGAGCCCGGCGGGTTGATCCTGTTGGAGGGAGAGCGCGCCATCTGCGTCGGCGACCTGCACGGCCGTTACGACAACCTGGAGCACATCCTCAAGGACAAGAACAACATCCACGACGTCCTGGCGGGGAAGACGCACCTGATCTTCGTCGGCGACGCGGTCCATCCCAGCTCCAGCGCGATGAACAGCCCCGAAGCGTACGAGGACAGTTTCTGCGTGATGCTGCTCATCATGACCCTGAAAGCGGAGAACCCGTTCAACATCCACTACCTGATCGGCAACCACGACGCCGCGCACGTTGGGGGCGTGCCGGCCGGACGCGGCCAAGTGCGCCAGGACAAGCTGTTCAAGAAGTTCGTCGTCGCCAAGTTCGGGCAGGGCGTCTTCGACCGCTACTGCGAGTTCGTGCGCATGTCCCCCGTCGTCGCCAAACTCAAGACCGCCACCGGCAACATCCTGCTGCTTCACGCCAGCATCAGCCCACGCATCCTGAGCGAGCAGGGGCTCATTAACATCTTCATCAAGGGGCGACAGGGGAAGGCGCTACAGGACCTGCTTTGGAGCCGCAACTACGGGAAGGAAACGCTCGAGAAGGCGCTGGCCAGCGTGGGGGCCAAGTTCATCATCAGCGGCCACACCGGCCCGACCCAGAGCCGCGCGACTCGCTACGGCTTCGAGGTGATCGCCGAAGGGGTGGCCGCCCACGTCCATGACCGGCAGATCATCCTGAACGCGCAGGGGAACACCTTCGGCTATGTGGATATCGACATGACCAAGCCGCTGCCGGAGAAGATCACCGACCTGTGCGCGCCCGACGGAAAGCCCGCCTTCCGCATCCTGCGTCCCAAGAATGCGCCGCCGGAACCTGCCCCCGCGCCGGTGACCGGTTTCGACCCCGACGAGTCCCAGGCGGATATCCCTCCGGTCGTGTGACAGCATCTTGACGCTCCCCTCCGCCGTGTCCTATACTGTCCCCGTTCCGGCTTGTCGTTCCTCCTCCCACAATGGAAGCGTGTCATGGCAAAGAAACCAGTTCGGCCGATTCGACAGGCTCACGGCAAGTTCGACGTCGTCGGCGTTGGCTGTATAGCGGCGGACACCCTGACGATCTACGAGGGGCAGATTGAGGAGGACCAAAAGATGCAGGTCCCCCTGATGACGCGCCAGGGGGGCGGGCTGGTCGCCACGGGGCTGGTGGCGGTGGCGCGGCTTGGCGGCAAGGCGCGTTACATCGGCAGGATCGGCGACGACGACACGTCGCAGTTCATCATTCGCGAGTTCAAGCAGGAAGGGGTGGACACCTCCTGCATCCGCATTCAGCCCGGCGCCTCCGCCATCCGCTCCATGTGCATCGTCAATCCGTCGAAAGGAATCCGCACCATCTTCTTCTGCCTCGACGACGCGCCGGTCGTGGACCCGAAAGAGATCGTTCGCGACGAGGTGCTCGCCGGGAAGGTGCTGTTCGTGGACGGTTTCCAGGTGAAGGCGGCGATCCAGGCGGCGCGCTACGCGCGCGAGGCGGGAATGCCGACCCTGATGGATGCGGAGATGACCGCTCCGGAGAACGACGAACTGGCGGCGCTCTCCACGCACGTGGTGGCCAGCCTGCGTTTCGCGCAGAGCCGCATCGGTCCGTGCGAGTTCAAGGAAGCGGCGCACAAGCTGTTCAAGAAGCTTTCCGCGGCCGACCCGAAGAAGGTGGTGGGCGTCACCAGCGGGTCGCACGGCAGCTACTTCGTCTGGGCCGGCGGCGAGTTTCACCAGCCGGCGTTCAAGGTGCCGATTGTGGACACCACCGGATGCGGGGACGTCTTCCACGGCGCGTGCGCCTACGGGCTGTCGCAGGGGTGGGAACTGAAACGCATGGCGGAGTTCGCCGCCGCGGTGGCGGCGCTGAAGTGCCGCAAGCTCGGCGGGCGCGCGGGGATCCCGAACCGGGCGGAGACGGAGCAACTCATCGCAACGGCCAAACGGTGAAACGCGGGGCGGGCGCTTGTGGACTGCGGCGGCAACGATGCCGCTATGGCGTGGCGTGGACTTGATTGCACGTCGGGCTTGTCTGCCAGGGATGCCGCGCCCAGCTAGAGCCAAAGCGCCGCCGTTGGCGGCGCACTCCAAAGCTGCGCGCTATCTCGCCGGCATTGTGGCGCGGGAGGTCGGCAGCACGTCCAGCGTGAGGTCGGCGACGCGCCCGGCTTGCAGCAGGTGCCAGGCGAGTCCGGCGACCATCGCCCCGTTGTCCACGCAGAAACGCATCGGCGGCATTACCAGTTCCAGCCCGCGGCGTTTCGCCGCGCCCTCAAGCCGCTCGCGCAGCCGGCTGTTCGCCGTGACTCCCCCGCCGATGGCAATGCGCCCCTCCTGCGTCCGCTCCGCCGCCGAGGTGAGGCGCTCCACCAGCGTATCCACCACCGACTCCTGGAAGCTGGCCGCCACGTCGGCCTTCTCCTGCTCGCTCAGAACGCGCGGAGTGCGACCGTTCGGCCCCCGGCAGTGGTAAAGCACCGCCGTCTTGATCCCGCTGAAGGAGAAGTCCAGCGACTCCGTCTCCTTCAACTTCGTGCGCGGGAAGGCGATGGCGCGGCGGTTCCCCGCCCGCGCGGCGCGGTCAATCGCCGGGCCGCCCGGATAGCCCAGACCGAGCAGGCTTGCCGCCTTGTCGAAGGCTTCGCCGGCGGCGTCATCCAGCGTGCGGCCGAGCAGTTCGTGCTCGATGGGGGTGCGGCTGTGGAAGAGACTGGTGTGGCCGCCGGAGGCGACGAGGCTGACGCAGGGGAAGAGCGGCTCGGCACGGTCGAGTGCACAGGCGTAAATGTGCGCGTGCAGGTGGTTCACCGCCACGAGGGGGCGGTCGAGCAACCAGGAGACGGTCTTGGCGCTGGTCAGGCCGACCAGCAGCGCGCCGACCAGTCCCGGCGCGTTGACGACCGCGACGGCGTCAATGTCATCCATGCCGGTCTTGGACTCCTCCAGCGCGCGGTGCAGCACGGGGAGGATGGCGCTCAGGTGCGCGCGGCTGGCGATCTCCGGCACCACCCCGCCGTACGGCAGGTGCAGCCGGTCCTGCGTCGCGACGACGCTGGAGAGGACGCGCCGGCCATCTTCGACGATGGCGGCGGCGGTTTCATCGCAGGAGGTTTCAATTCCCAGGATTCGCATGGCATGGCTATAGGAGAAAAATGACGAATGCCGAGATCCGGAAGAAGAGGGGTCAGGCATCTTTTCGAACGCGAAAAGCAGCCCGACCCCTTTTCAGCTCTTGCGCACTACTTCGCGGCTTCGGTGGCCTGCGGCAGTTGCAGCTTAAGAATATTCACGGCGTCCTTGAGTTGCAGGTCCACCTGACGGGTGCGACGCTGAGCGTTGCCGTTCGCCGTTTCGTCCGGCTGATCGCCGCCCTCGCCCGGCGGGGCGGTGACGGCTGGGACGATTTCTTCGTCCATCAGGTGGGCGAGCGGGTTGACGCCGCGCAATTTATCTTCGCGCTCCTGGTTGCGCAGGGCGAGGAGCAATTCGCGGGGCATTGGGACATAGATGTCCGGCACGATCCCCTGGCGGTCCTCGATCGGCTTGCCGGAGGGGGTGTAATACTTGGCGGTCGTCAGCTTGAGGGCCTGTCCGTTCCCCAGTTCGAAGACATTCTGGACGGAGCCCTTGCCGTACGTGCGCACCCCCACCAGCAGCGCGCGGCGGTGGTCCTTGAGGGCGCCAGCCACGATCTCCGAGGCGCTGGCGGAACCGTCGTCCACCAGCACAATCAGCGGCAACTGCTCCAGCGGGTCGCCCGGCTTGGCCGAGAAGATGCGCTCCGACTCCGGACGCCGCCCCTTCATGCTTACGATCTTCCCTGCGGCGATGAAGCGGTCGGACATTTCCACCGCCATCTCCAACAGCCCGCCCGGGTTGCCGCGCAGGTCCAGGACCAGTCCGCGCATCTCCTTCTTCTGCAAGTCGGCGATGCAGGCGTCGAAGTCCTTCATCACCTGGTTGGTGAAAGAGCCGATGCGCATGTAGCCGATGCCGTCAGCCGCGTCAATCATCTCCGCCTCCGCCGAGGAGGGAGCGATCTTGGCGCGCGTCAGTTCCATGACGTTGTCGGCGGGCGCCCCCAGGTGACGCACGGTGATGGTGACCTTGGTGCCGATCTCGCCGCGCAGCGTGTTGACCGCCTCTTCGAGCGAGATGCGCTCGGTGGACTTGCCGTTGATCTTGAGGATCAGGTCGCCCGGCAGAATCCCCGCATCGTAGGCCGGGGTGCCTTTGATGGGGCTGACGACGGTCAGCACGCCATCCTGCATGTTGATTTCGATCCCGACCCCGCCGAACTCCCCTTCGGTGCCGGCGCGGAAGCTCTTGTTCTCCTGAACGTCGAAATACTGGCTGTAGGGGTCCAGCGACGAGAGCATGCCGCGGTAAGCGCCGGCGAACAGCTTCTTCGAGTCCACTTCGGTGACGTAGCTGTCCATCACCTGATAGAGGATCTGGGAGAAGGTGCGCATTTCATCTTGATACTGGTCCTTCGTGAAGGCGTGGCTGACGCCCATGGCGCTGATGAGGAGAACGACCAGGAAGAGAAGCATGCTTCTGCGGGGCATTGCTGCCTCCTTTGTAAAGAACGACCGCCCGCCGGCCCCCTCGCCGTCGGAAGAACAAGATGCCTTAGAAGATATAACTCGGTGGGAGGCGGCAAGCGAGAAAATGGTGGACGGGGGCGGGATCGAACCGCCGACACCAGGATTTTCAGTCCTGTGCTCTACCAGCTGAGCTACCCGTCCATCGAGCCTCAGTTGGATGAATTTATCATGCCGCCCGGCAAAGTTCAAGTTGGAGAACGACTTCATCGGGGGGAGGGACGGCGTTCACCGCGGAGGCGCGGAGAACGCAGAGAACGGCGGGGGAGGACAACGAGGAATGGCGGAGTGCGGGACACTACAACGGAGAAGGGGGCCGTTGCGGTCGCTGTTGCGCAGCGCGTCAAGGAAATTGGTATGATGTCCGCTGCTCTGTGGAGAAGGAGGAAGCCATGCCCATCTCCGGTCCCCGCGCCATCCGCCCCGAGGAGTTGCCCGCATTGGGACGGCTGCTCAACGCCACGTTCCGCGCCCGCTGCCCCGACGACATGATCGCGCAGTTTCCCACGCTGTTCGGTGAGGAGAACCTTCCCCGGCTCGTCGTGATGTCGCAGAAAGGGGAGATCGTGTCACATGCCGGGATGATCCTGCGCGACCTCGCGTTCGAAGGGGTTGCGCTGAAGGTTGCGTTGGTGGGCGCGGTGGCCACTGCCGAGCGCTGCCGGGAACGCGGCTACGCCACGCGTTGCCTCAACCGCCTGCTGGCGCTGGCGGTCGAAGAAGGGGCCGACTTGGCTTGGATCAGCGGAGACCGCGCCCTCTACTCGACCCGCGGCGCGGCGCGCGTCGGGCGAGTGCGCGTGTTTCGCATACGCGCCGCCGTGCTACCCGCCGCGCCGGCGGATGTGATCGAGTTGGGAGAGCCGGACCTGCAGGAGATGGCGGCGCTGCAGCGGCGCGAGCCGGTGCATTTCCTCCGCCCGCGCGAGGACTGGCTCTTCGCGCTGCGCCGGCACTGGGTGATGAACTGGAACGCGCGTTTCTTCGGCCTGCGCCGGAACGGGCGGTTAACGCTCTGGCTGGCGATGAACGAGTCGCGCGGGAACGACCGGTTGCCGCTGCTGGCCGAGTTCGCGGGCGAACGCGCCGACTTGGCCGCTGCGCTCTCGGAGGCCATGCGGCGCATGGAGCTAGATGGAGCGGAGGCGCACCTGCCGGAGAGCGACGCGGCGGCGCTGGAGCGGCTCGCTCCCTGCGATGCCGCGCCGACCTTCGAACCGACCAGCGGCAGCTTCCTGCCGCTGTGCATGAGCGCCTGCTTCGACAAGCTGCGGACGCGCCTGGCCGAGGCGGCTGGCGAGAAGGCGGCGCGCGCGCTGACCTTCAGCGAGTCGGGCGCCGGCCCCGCGCTCCCGGAAGGGCGCGACGACACGCTGCGCATCCACCTGGGGGAGGCGCGATTGGATGTCTGCGGACGCGCCGAGGTGGCTCGCCTGCTTTTCGGCTCGCCGGAGGGAGTCGGCCTGCCCGCTTTCTCCAGCGCCCCGCCGGAATTGGCCGCGCTGCGCAACGCCTTCCCGCTGCCCACGCCGTCGTATGGGCTGAATTTCGTCTGACGGGGGGAGGGGTTCACCGCAATAGAAGCGCTGCTGGCGGAGGGTAGGGGCGCAGCATGCTGCGCCCTTTGGGGGATTGAGGACCCGTTCCCCCTGGGCTGCGCTGCGCGGAAGCGGAAAGAACGCACAATGCTCGCGGGTTTGAGAACCCGCGCTACACGGTTCGTCCCGCTTCCTCGCGCCGCATGATTCCTTCCACGGGGCGCAGCATGCTGCGCCCCTACATTGGTTCTGGAATGACCTTGCGAAGGATTATACGAACCTTCGCAAGGCATAGATATCAGCCCTATTTGCCCTGGAGGGGCGGCGGGTTCGGGGCGGCTTGGTTGATCTCCCCCGTCTGCGCGGCGCGCTCTGTTGCGACAAACTTCAGGAGCACCGTGACGGTTGTCGTAACGCTCCCCACTTCGGCGCGCTGGAACCGCCTGGCGTCCTGTTGGATGAGAGGCGCCTCCCGCTGCTGCGCCACGGGTTCCGGCGAGCGTTGCTGCGTCATCTGTTGTGCGGGCGCCACGACCGGCGCGGCTTGTCTGGCGGCGATCTGCTTCTCCTCTTCCAGCTTGACGGCGGCCCTCAGGCTCTGGATCGCCTGATCGCGGCGCTCGACTGCCGCCTGCTCTGCCGGCATGGTCAGCCCCGCGCGCGTCAACTCCTGGCGCAGCAGCGGCAGTTGATCGGGCGGCAGGTTCAGTTGAATCGCTCGCGGCGGAACAGCGGCAGCTTTCGCCATGGCCGCGCCCCGCGCCGGGGGCGCTTCTTGCTGGGCCAGCCAGCCACGCTTCTCCAAGACGCCCTGCGCCACCTTCCGGGCGTGATCCGGGTCCGCTGAGGCGATCACGATTTCCACGGGCGCCCCCGCGCGGGCCGTTGCCTGGTCCAGTAGGACCGGCTGCTGCGCCATGGAGTAGGAGGGTTCAGCGGCGTTCGACATGGAGTATGCCGGCATGAAGTTCGTCGCGGTGTCCTTGGGCAGCTCCGGCGCCTTGGCTAGAAGGTGATCGCTCTCCTTCTTGAGTGCGATGGGTGCGCCCCCCTTGCCGATGGCCTCGCGGTCGGCGACCGCTGCGGGAGCCTCCGCCTTCGTCGCTGCTATCTCTCCTTCCGGGGCCGCCACCACGCCGACTGAGGGGGCGGCAGGCGCTCCTCTTTCCATCGCCTTCTCGTCCTCCGCGGCGACGGCAGACTCGAGCTTATCGTACTGCATTTCCCGCGTTGCGCGCTCTTCTCGGAGAGCGATGCTGCGCGATCGCTCGCGCGCCGGCTGCATCACCGAATAGAAGAGGCTGATCAGAAGCGCGAACACGATCGCCGCGGCGACCGGCCAGAGTTTCCGCCAGAGCGGCACGCGGAGAGTTTCCACCGGTTCTGTGGGGGCTTCCTTCAGTTTCGCCATGACCCTGTCGCGGAACCCCGCCGGGGCGGGTGTGCGCGGAAGCGCGCGCACCGAGTCCACCGTCCGGCGCAATTCCTGCAGCGCCGCCCGGCACTCGGCGCAGCCGTCCAGGTGGGCGCGCAACTCCGCCATCTCCTGGGCGGTCAACTCCTCGTCCAGATAGGCCGAAAGCTCTTCTTGTGCGCGCGTGCAACGCATCATGCGAACCCTTCCCGTGTTTCCGACTTCACCGACGCCGACAACAACTCCTTCAGCGCCATGCGCGCCCGGTGCAGCCGCGACTTCACCGTGCCGCGCGGGCAGTCCAGAATCTCCGCAATCTCCTCGTAGTCGCGCCCGTCAATGTCCCGCAGCACGATGATGGCGCGCTGCTCGCGCTCCAGCCGCGCCAGCGCCTCCTCGACCATCGCCTTGCGTTCGGCGCGCCCCGCCTCTTCCGACGGGTCCGGCCCGTCCGCGGCAAGCCGCTCCTTCAACCCGGAGCGCTCCTCCTCGCCATTCGCGCGGGCCGCCGACTCCAGGCTTCGTTCCATAGGGCGCACCGCCCGGAACCGTTGCCGGCTGCGGAATTCGTTGAGGGCGATCCGGTAGATCCAAGTGTAGAAGCCGCTCTCGCCGCGGAACGAACCCAACGCGCGGTACGCCTTCAGGAAGCTTTCCTGCGCGATTTCCCAGGCCTCCGCCTCGTTGCCGCTGAGCCGGTAGGCCAGTTGATACAGCCGGTCCTGGTGGCGCAGCACCAGCGCGCCGAACGCCTCCGAGTCCCCGGCGCGCGAAGCGTCCAGCAGCTCCACGTCGCCGCGACCCGCCCAGGTCTCCTTGTCACTGCTCAACGGGAAATCCCTGCAATCTGTTAGATGGCGCTGCGGGAAGATGGTTCCACTGACGTGCGAAATGACGAAACTCTAATGACGGAATACCCAAGTCTCCCAATCACCTAGTCACCCCGTCGCCCGCCACCGGGAGATTGGGTAATTGGGCAATTAGGACATTCCTTCGATATTCGAGCATCTCGCCCGTACGGAGGAACACTTGTAAGACACTACACCAGCTTCCAGGCCGCGTCGAGCGTTTCCTTCGCATTGGCCAGCACCTGCTCGCTGGTCTGGTCGCCGTACGGCTTGATCTCGAAGGAGACCGTGCGGCGTCCCCCTTGGCTCAGGTAGCCGATCTTGAACAACTCACGCAGAAAGACCGCGAGCTCCTGGACGCCGTTCTCCCCGCCGGGGCAGCCGAAGATGGGATGGTTGTCGCCGTAGGCCGGGTGCGCGTTGTCGCGCATGACGCAGTTGCCGATGTGGACGTGTTTCAGGAAGGGAGCCGCCGCGCCGAGGGCCGCCGCCGCGCTCTCCCCCTGCAACGGCAGGTGGCTCAGGTCCAGAAGGAGGCCGAACGAGGGATAGAACCCCGTGATGTGCCGGGCCAATGCCACCGCGTCCGCGGTCGGGCCGATCAGGCAATTCTTGCCGAACGGGACCTGGTCGAACGTCTCCAGCAGGATCGGCAGGTTCCCCTGGCGGCGGCCGAACTCGCACAGTTCCTTGAGCGAGGCGGCCAGCCAGGAGGTCGCGGCGGCGCGCTGCGCTTGCGCCGGCACGGGGCCGCTGAGGACCGCCAACCCCAGCGCATTCCATTCGACCGCCTCCGCGAGACAGGCGCGCGCGACATCCACCGCCGCCTGGCGCGCGCGTGTGTCCGGACTGTTCAGGTCGTGCTTCCCCCCCAGCAGCGCGGGCTGCGCGCCGAAGAACACGTCGCGCCCCGCCTGGCGAACCGTTTCGATCGCCTGCTTGCGCGTCGCCGCGTCCGCGATGCGCGTCGCCTCGACCACGCTGAAATAGTCGTCAGCGCAGAGCGACCGCAGCGTCTCGACCACCGGCCCGCCCGGCTTCATCGCCTGCGGATAAGCCATGAAATGAATCATCCCGACGCGCATGCAATCCTGGGGGCGACCCTTCATTTTCGTGCTTCCTCATGGGAAAACTCTGTCCTGCGGCGACCCGTCGAACTGTACCAGCCGATGCGGGGTTTTGCAAGGGGGCGGGGAAGCTTCGGCACGACCCACCGAAACGCTGCAACAATTTGACGCAGGCGTTGGGGATATGTACTCTCTGGTTATGAACTGGCGCAGGGTCGCAATATGTCATGAACGCGTCTCATGCACGGGGAGATAGGCACATGGGCGACGAAGGGCAGGGCCTCGAGTGCAAGTCCATCCACTATGCGTTGGGCAAGCACGAGGACACGACTGCGCTTGCCGCTGATTGTGTCGGGTTTGCCAATGCGACCGGTGGCTGGATTCTGCTCGGCATAGAAGACGGCGAGGAAGGTCCGCCGGCCGGGCAACGCGTACCGGATGATCTGCTCGAAAGAGTTCGCAAGCGAATTGTGCAGACCACGGTCAACGTGGGGATCGCGGCCGTGAAGAAGACCGCCAGCAATGGCAGCGAATATGTTGAGATCGCCGTCCATGGCAACCAGCAGAGCGTTGCCTCCACTTCGAATGGTCGCTTCTACGTTCGGGTCTCTGATGAGACGCACCCGCTTCGCGGCGACGACATTACACGCCTGCTGGCGGACCGCCACTCTTTCGTGTGGGAACTACAACCTGTCAGGCGGCTTAGGGCAACTCAATACGATGCAGAAAAGCTCCGGGCGTTCGCGGAGTCAATCCGTGCCTCGGACCGCGTTTCCGATTTCGTGAAAAACAAATCCGATTCGGAACTCTTGGAGCAGTATTTTTTCGTTCGCGAGGGATTTCTGACCCACTTGGGCGTGTTGTGGATTGGCCGACGCGTTGACCGCGGGGTGCTGCTCTATGCGCCGGCGATCCAGTGCATAAAGTACGACGCACAGGGGAAGAAGGTGCGCAAGTATTCAGACAATTGGGACTGTCACAACCTCAACCCGAAAGAGATGATAGAACTGGTCTGGCGAGATGTGCCTGACTGGAAGGAGAGCTATGAACTGCCGGCGGGCTTGTTCAGAAAGAGCGTGCCTCACTATGAGGAGGTGGTCGTTCGCGAACTGCTGGCGAACGCGCTTGTACATCGCCCATACACACAGCACGGCGACATCTTTGTGAACCTCTACCCGGATCGGCTGGAAGTGCATAACCCCGGGCTGCTCCCCGTCGGCGTTACGCCCCGCAATATCCTGCACGCGACCAGCCAGCGCAACCCCCACTTGGCGAAGGTCTTCTATGACTTGAAGTTAATGGAACGCGAAGGAAGCGGGTTTGACCGCATGTACGAGGCGCTTCTCGCCAGCGGTCGGGCAGCGCCCGAAGTCAAAGAGGGCGACGACCGGGTCACGGTTATCGTGCGGAAGCAGATTATCAAGGCCGAGATCATTGATTTCATGACGAAAGCGGATCAGCGTTTTCAGCCGACACAGAAGGAGCTGATTACACTGGGGCTGATTGCACAGCACGAATCGCTGACAGCGCTGGAGCTCAACAAGATTCTTGCGCTCCGCAATGCCGAAGAGTCAGGCGTCTGGATCGGCCGGCTCCGGCGATGGGGTCTGGTGGACACGCGGGGGCGTACAAAGGCTACCGCATACTATGTGAAGCCCGATGTCCTTCGGCGTCTGGAGTTCAAGGGAATCACAACCCTGCGCGGGATTGAGAACCATCGCCTTCGTGAACTGCTGCTTCGTGACTTGGAAAAATACCGACGGTCGTCTATCAGCGATATTCACGAGCGGATAGGGCGGGAAATCGCCCGCCGGCAGGTGCAGCGCGTACTGGCTGAACTGGTCGCGGCAGGGGCTATCCAAACCGCAGGTCAACGCCGCGGCCGCAAGTACCTTTTTGTGCCACGTGGCCCCGAATCACCGGCGCTTGGCACATAACCGCGCCATGTCGAGAAGGCGCCTCGGCCACAACTTGCTGATTCATAGTATCTTGCGATTACCCGCATGTTGCCCGAATCCTCCTGCAGGAGAGTTAACTGGGGCGGATAAATCAGGTTCTTTATTGTGAGGATGCCATGAAACGATCCGAGATCAACGCGCTCATCGAGTCGGCCAAGAAGTTCGTCGCGCAGCAGAAGTTCCACCTCCCCCCTTTCGCCTGGTGGACGCCGGAGGAGTGGCGGAAGAAGGGGCATGAGGCGGACGAAATTCGCGACTGCCAGCTTGGCTGGGACGTCTCCGATATGGCCGGCGGCGATTTTCACAAGGTGGGGCTGGTGCTCTTCACCATCCGCAACGGGCACCCCAGCGACCGGCAGTACCGCAAGAGCTATTGCGAGAAAATCCTCATCCAGGAGGTCGGCCAGCAGACCCCCATGCACTTCCACTGGCGTAAGACGGAGGACATCATTAACCGCGCCGGCGGCGATATCGCCATCGAGCTGTACAACGCGTCGAAGACCGAAGCGCTGGACAAGACCGACGTGACCGTCTCCGTGGACGGCGTGCGCCGCGTGGTGAAGGCCGGAGCCGTGGTCGTGCTGAAGCCGGGCGAGAGCATCTGCCTGACCGACCACGTCTACCACCGCTTCACCGGCCGCGGGAGCAAGGTGCTGCTCGGCGAGGTGTCCACGGTCAATGACGACAAGGCGGACAATCGGTTCCTGGAGCCGCTGGGGCGCTTCCCGAAGATCGTCGAGGATGCACCGCCGGTCCACCTGCTGTGCAATGAGTATCCGGCGGCGCGCGCATAGGGCCGCGCCGGAGAGGACATGCAGCGCGGGTTCTCAAACCCGCGATGTTGTGCGTGCGTAATGCTTACGGCTATCGTGGGCGTTCCGCCCGCGACGCGGACTTGAGAGTCCGTGCTACACGCGCCCCTCTCTTACCCGCCCGTCTCGCCCACCAGCGCGACCAGATCAGCCGGCAGTTCGCGCGGGCGCTTGGTGGAGAAATCCAGGCAGCCCAGCACGGTGCTCCCCTCGCACAGCAACTCCCCGGCGGCGTTGCGCACCTCGTAGGCGAAATCCATCCGCGTGCGCCGGATACGCGTCACGCGCGTGCGGATCGTGAGCAGGTCGTCGTAGACCGCCGGGCGGTGGTACTTGAGCGCCGCCTCGGTGACCGTCAGGATGATCCCGTCGCGCTCGAAGTCGGCGTAGCTTTTCCCCAGCGCGCGCAGGTACTCCGTCCGCCCGGTCTCGAAGAACTGCAGGTAGTTCCCATAGTAGACCACCCCCGCCTTGTCGGTGTGGGCGTACAGGACGCGAATCGTCGTTTCGTTGACGTGCATGGGGCCCTCGCATCGGTTGAACTGCCCGACACCATACCGCCGCGCCGCAGAGGATGCAACCATTGCTTGTCGCGCGCGGTTCGGCTACGATTCACCCGGTTTCTCCGAGGATGCGCTATGGCCGCGCCGGTCTGCGTCGTTCCGTTGTCCCATCCCCCCGCCCCCGAGGAGGCGTTCCGGCTCCTGGCGCGCGAGGAGGGGGCATTCTTTCTGGACAGCGCGCTGCCGATGCTCGGCCTGGCGCGGTACAGCATTCTGGGCTGCCGTCCCTTCCGAGTGATGCAGTCCAGCGGCCGCCATATTCTTCTTCGCGACGCGACGGGTGAGCGCCGCACCGAGGAGGACCCCTTCCGCGAAATGCGCCGCCTCTTGAGCGAATACAAATTCCCCGCGCACCCGGAGACGCCGTTCCTCGGCGGCGCGGTAGGGTATCTGGGGTACGATCTCTGCCATTTCATCGAACACCTGCCGCGGCACACTGTTGCGGACATTCCGCTGCCGGAATTGCACCTGGCGTTCCACGATGCCGCCATTGTGTACGACCTGCAGGAGCAGCGCGCGTGGGCGGTCGGCTGCGCGGCGGGCGGGCGCGACGCCACGCGGGCGGCGGGGGAATTGGCCGAACGGCTGACGGAACGTGCGCCGCGAGACGAATCTGTTCCGTCCTGTAGGGGCAAGGCATGCCTTGCCCCTACAACGGAGTCCTCCGCCCTTTTGGGCGAGATGCGCTGCAATTTCTCGCGCGACGAATACCTCCGGGCGCTCGCGCGCTGCATCGAATACATCGGGGCGGGGGACATTTTTCAGGTGAACCTCTCGCGGCGGTTCGAGGCCCCCTGCGCGCTGCCTCCATGGGAACTCTACCTGCGCCTTCGGCGGATCAACCCGGCGCCGATGGCCGCCTATCTGGACCTTGGGGAGGGGCGCGCCGTCGTCAGCGCCTCGCCGGAGCGTTTCCTGTCGCTTCAGGGCCGGCGGGTGGAGACGCGCCCGATCAAGGGGACGCGCCCGCGCGGCGCGTCGGCGCAGGAGGACCGCGCGCTCGCCGAGGAGTTGCTCCGCAGCGGGAAGGACAACGCCGAGTTGGCGATGATTGTGGACCTGGAACGCAACGACTTGGGGCGCGTCTGCTCCTACGGCACGGTCCGGGTGGAGGAGGCGCGGCGGCTGGAGAGCTACCCGACGGTGCATCACCTGGTCGCGACCGTGTCGGGCGAACTGCACGCGCGACATGACCGGGTGGATCTGCTGCGCGCGACGTTCCCCGGCGGCTCCATCACCGGCGCGCCCAAGGTGCGGGCGATGCAGATCATCGACGAACTGGAGCCGACGGCGCGGTCGGTGTACACCGGCGCGGTCGGCTTCCTGGGGTTCGACGGCGCGATGGACCTGAGCATCGCCATCCGCACGATCCTTGCCGCCCAGGGGAAGGTCTGGCTGCAGGCCGGGGGCGGGATCGTGGCCGACAGCCGCCCGGAGGCGGAGTTCGACGAGACGACGCAGAAGGCGCAAGCGCTACTGGAGGCGCTGGGGGCGTAGGGCGGGATAAGGCCGTCAGTCTTGCAGGGGCGTAGCATGCTACGCCCCTACAGTCGCCCGTATCAGCGCATCGCCCAGTATGCGCACCCTACTCCTTTGCAATCAGGTAGTAGAGCTTTCCTTCGCTGAGCGTCCAGCCGGCGATGCGCCCGGCCTCGTCGCCGATGCCCAGATAGATGTCGGCGCGTCCGGCAGCGCGGATCGCCCCGCCCGCGTCCTGATCGAACATGAACTGCTTGAACGGCTGCTGTACGGTCCCTCCCGTCGCCGGTATGTTAGTGTCCGCAAACACCAGCGCGCCGCGCGGGAAGAGGCTCTTGTCGGTGGCGAGGCTGCGATACGCCGTCACCGGCCGGCCCAGGCTGCCCAGCGGGTCGGTGTCGCTCTTCTGGAAGAAGACGTAGCGTTCGTTGCGTGGCAGATACTCGTCGAGTTTCTCGGGGTGCGCGGCGAAGTAGCTCATCAGGCCGGAGAGGCTGAGTTGCGCGCGCGTGATCAGGCCGTCCTTGATCATGAGCAGGCCGATGGCGGTGTGCTCCTTGCCGTTGTTGCCGGCGTAGCCGACGTTGAACCAGTCGCCATTGGGCAGCCGCAGGCGCGCGGACCCCTGGATGGTGCAGACATACGCCTCAAACCGGTCCTTCAGGTACACCAACTCGTCCCCCTTGAGTGCGCCGCCGTCAATTTCCGCGCGGGTGTAATAGGGGACCACCGTCCCGCCCGACTCGCGCCGCCCCTGGGTGTTCCCTTCGGCGTCGCTCACCAGATCGGTCGGGCGCTTGTAGAGCGGGTACTTGTACTCCTCCGACGGCGTCACGCTGGCGTTGAAGATGGGGGTGTAGTAGCCGGTGAAGAGCACCGACCCGCGGTCGTCGCAACCGACGGACTCATACACGTCGAAGGCGGCGATCAGGCGCTGCTGCAACTCGTCCGCCGTGGCGGAGGCGTGGAGCAGTTCCGTGAAGAGCGCCAGGCCGGCGGTGACGCGCTCGTGGGTGATCTCCCCCTGCACCGGGTAGTACTTCTTGCTGGAGGGGGCGGCCATGTAGCGGCTGCTCTCGTCGAGCGCCTCCTGCAGGCCCGCGCGGTCGTCCCAGGCGGGACGGAAATCCGGAATGCGCGCGGGGTCGGTGATCTTGCGCAGCGCCGCCGCGCCCGCCGGCAGTTCCCGATAGAAATCCTTTACCACGGGGGGCGGGGCCACCTTCTCCTTTGCGCATCCTCCCATGCCCACCACCGCAACCGCCGCCAGAATCATCGCGCCGCGCCAGAATCGTCTCATGTCATTCTCCCGCTCGGATAGACAAAGTAACACTTACCGCTGAACGAATAGCTTAGTACGCCGCCGCCATTATCGCAAGTGGCTTCGCGCACCCTCGCTGGTATAATGAAAAAAGAAAGGAGAGAACCATGTTGCAGGCCACACACACACCGCGCTGCGCGTTTCTCGGCTCGCTCGCCCTGCTGGCATTGACGACCGCCACGCCCGTCGGATGCGCGCAGCAGCCAGAGAAGACTTTCAGCGAAGCGCGCCCGCTGATGAACACCACGATCACCCTCACCATCGCCTCGGCGGACGAGGCGACCGCGAAGGAACACCTGCGCGTTGCATTCGAGCGGCTCGAAACGCTCCAGCGCGAACTCAATGCGCATGACCCCAAGTCTGAGCTGGCCACCGTCAACGCCGAGGGGGCGCAGCGTCCGGTCCAGGTGGAGCCCGACCTGTTCGACTGCATCGCCGACGGGGTGAAATGGTACGACTGGACGAACCAGACGTTCGACATCACCTGCGCGCCGCTGCTGAAGGTCTGGCGCGACTGCGGCAAGGCGAACCGGCTGCCGACGCAGGAGGAACTCGACGCGGCGCGCGCCCTCGGCGGGGCCGATCAGATTCTTCTCGATCCCGCGGCGCACACGGTGAAGCTGCCGAAGCCCGGCGTGCAACTGGACCTGGGGGGGCTGGGCAAGGGGTTCTGCATGGACCGCACCCTGCAGGTGTTGCGCGCCCGCGGCGTGCGCAATGCCCTGCTCGCCGGCTCCGGCGACATCTACGCGCTCGGGCGCAACCCCGAAGGGCGGCCGTGGCGCGTCGGCGTGCAGGATCCGCGCCAGCCGAACAACCCGGCCGCGCTCCTGACGATTCTGGAGCTCTCGGACAAGGCCGTCTCCACCTCCGGCAATTACCAACGCTACGTCACCATCCAGGGGAAACATTACTCGCACATCGTGGATCCGCGCACCGGCTGGACCGCGGACAGCGTCCCCGGCGTCACCGTCATCGGGCCCGATACGACCACCACCGACATCCTGGACACCGCCTTGAGCGTGATGGGGGTGGAGGAGGGGCTGAAGTACGTTGAGGCGCACGTGGGGATCGAGGCGATGTTCGTTACCTTCGACAAGAACAACGAGCCGGTCATCACGCAGAGCAAGGGGTTCGTGAACTACATCGCTGGCTGGAAGGACAGGCCGAAGTGAGGGCGCGCAAGACTGTCTTGTAGGGGCGCAGCATGCCGCGCCCCTACAACGACATGGACCGCTTCAGCGCAAGTAGAACGGATTCGTGAAGAGCCAGGGCCGCCCGCGCCGGAAAACCTCGAAGCGGTACACCCCCGGCCCGGCCGGTTCGCCGTGCAGCACACGGGCGCGCGCGGTGAGGCGGCAGCGGCCATTCTGCAGCCAGCGAATCTCCCCCTCTTCGGGAAGAGTCAGCGTCATCACCGCGCCGCGCGCATAGGGCGCGTCCTCCCCCATCTGCAAGAGGCGTCCATCGGCGAAGAGGCAACCACAGCGCGCGCCGGTCGAATCGGCCAGCGCGTCATGCGCCAGGAAGCCGCGCCCCTGCTCCAGCGCCGACCAGATCGCCCCCTCCTGGTCGCACCGGTAGTCCGCTTCCTCGATGAAGAGGTGGTTGCGCAGAAACCGGAACATCCGTTCGTACTCGAACACCTTCCACCCGGTCAGCGGCACGGGCCGGGCATGGCAGTCAATTCCCCCCCAGCCGGCCAGCCGCCGGGTTCGGCCCATCTCATCCCACATCGCAAGTACGCTGGGATGCGGTCCGCGCACCTTCTCCTCGGGATGCCGCCAGAAACTGTACGCCTCAGGCAGCCGCCACCAGGCCACCCCATCCACCCAATCGTGCGTGTACGACCAGACCTCCATTCCGCGGATGGCCGGGTGGTCCCAGTTGTACCAGGGGCGCTGGCGAATCCCCAGCCAGGCCTTGCGCTTTCCGAGCGGGTGCGCCACCAGGGCGTACCCCCCCTGCGCCACGATATCGTCGAGGGTCCGGTCGTTATGCCCCGCGGCGTAGCCTTCGCAGTGCTCCACCCGAAGCGCCAGGACGTGCGCCTGCCGCTTCGGCGTGATCTCGGCGGCGACGACCAGCCGCACCCCGTTGCGCTCGCCGCTCCATCCCTCGCGCGCCGCCGCGAGGGTGTCATGGTCGGCCAGCACGACATGGTCGAGTCCGGCCCGGCGCGCCGCGCAGAGAATTTCCTCCACCGTCCCGGAGCCGTCGCTGTACCGGGAGTGCACGTGGAGCGCGCCAATATGTTCCTGCCAAGCCATCCTACTCTCCTGCGGAAAAAGGGGTCCGGCAACTTTTCCAGCAGCAGAAAAGCAGCCCGACCCCTTTTCCCTCCTGCGTGGCGCTTGAGCATACGGGAGGCGCGGGCGTGAATGCAAACTTCGCCTGGCCGTTGAGATGCCTGTTGCGAATGCCGACGACGCCCGCGTGGCGGTGCGCGCGTGGGGGGAGATATCGCCACGAGTCTCGCCTGGGCGCCGGGCGCGGCTCAGAAGAGCCAATCGTTGCCGGAGATGGCCGCGCCGCGCGGCAGAATCCAGTCCTGCGCAAAGTACGCTGGATTGCGGCCGGGGAACTGCCAACCGGCCGGCGGCGTCCACGTTGGCGGGACGTAGCCGGGTCGCGTTTCCGCGTCGCCGCCATAGACGTCGAAGTTGGAGTATTTCGGGTTCCAGTCGAATCCTTCGGCGTGCGGCCAGATGGCCTCGATCGAGGGGGGCGCGTCGTACGTGAGTTGGCTGTCGACGGCGTAGCAAAGGCCGCCGCTGATGGACACCGTGACGTCGGGCGCGTTACGCCGTCCTGTGACGTGGCCGTCGCTGAAGAGAATGTTGGTCCATTCGTAGCCGTGCGTGCGGATCAGTGTCTCCGCGCCGGCGGCGGATTGGGCGGCGTCCATCATCAGCGCGTAAGGCATCCCGAACTTGCCGCCGAACTGCTTGGGCGCGCCGTAGGCAAGGCATCGGTAGACGTAGGCGCTGCAGCAGACATCCGTTTGCAGGCCCCCGCCGATGGGGGTGGACTCGGGAGCCGCCCACCACTTGGCCACGGAGCCTGCCGTCCAGAGGTGGGCCGACGGGCAGCCGAAGGCGCCCGGGGTTTTCACGTAGGCGCTGGTAATAAGCTTGGACAGAGGACCGACCGGACAGCGCACGCCTTCGGGCCGGAGCAGGACGCTCAATGCCTGCGAGCCGGCCCAGTCGGCTTCGTACACGTAGGCGGGCCAGGCCAGCAGTACGTTGGCGGAACGCCGGTCGGCGAATGCACCCGTGAGCGAGGTGGGAACATAGCCGCCGTAGTCCTGGGCATACATCATCAGGCCCATGCCAATCTGCCGCAAGTTGTTGGCGCAGGCGGAGCGGCGCGCCTTTTCGCGCGCGGCGGCCGCCGCCGGCAAGAGCAGCGCCGCCAGAAGGCCGATGATTGCGATGACCGTCAGCATCTCGACCAAGGTGAATGCCGGATGCGCGAGGCGGCGCGCGAATTCCATCCGCCCACGACCCAGCCGCGTCGGGTGTTGCCGTGAACACTGGACTGCCGTCGGCATGGCGATGACCCCCGTATTTACGATGCGCTATTATACACCCCGTCACTGCCTCGCGCCATCTTCCGGCCTGGCGCTGGAACCGCGGGGCTGTCCGCTGGGGGACTTCTGGAAGCGCCTTTTTTTGCTTGACATGAGGGCATGCGGTAGATACGATTTCGGGTTGGTCGGTGGAATCTTCCCGGTATGCCCTGCATGCGCAGGGCGGTTTTTATTGAGAGAGGGGGAGCCCATGCGGTCGAACATTCTCGTTCTGGCCGTGGCGTTCGTGCTGGTGGGCGGAATGGCGTCTGTCGGGCTGGCCAACAACGGCAAAGCCGTTGGCCCGGCCGACAAGGTGACGGGAAGCGTCGTGCTCGCCGAGGGCTGGGCCGTGTCGTTCGACGCTCACGCCGCCAAGGCGGACCGTGCGGTCAAAGGCAAGTTCGTGAGCGCCAACGAAAACGGGCTGTGGGTGGTTGAGATGGACGTGAAGTATGTGCTGATCGAGGGGAACGCCGCCTATGTCGTCGCCGTATGCACCTCGGACTCCTCCGGGATCGGCCTCGTTGGCGAGTGGTGGTACTTCAAGCTGGTTGATAACGGCCAGCCGGGCACCAAGGACGAGTACTACAGCGACGCGCTCCTCACTGAAGCGGAAGCGCTGCAGAAGTTCAACGCCAAGACCGGCGCACTAGCCTACACGATCACTGACGGCAACATCATGGTGCATCAGCCCAAGTAAGCGGCGCATCGCGGCATGGGTTGTGTCGAGAAGACAGGCATGGGCAAACGCCCATGCCTGTCCTCTTTCGCTCCCCGCCTGCCCACCGCGCGGTTCGGCCATGGCCCAGCCGCTGTTCTCCGAACGGTCCCCGGTTGTTGACAACCCATCCGGCGGCGCGTAACATACTTGGTTGCCGTTCGGCGTCAGCCCGGAGCGTCTCGCGCGAATCCTTCGTCGTCCATTTCGCTGCGGCGGCGGCGTGCGTCCCGGGCCCGCATAGAGAATTGCAGCCGGCCAGCCACGGCCGGAGCGCCATACTGGAGAAGCTTATGACCTTGCTGACGGAATCGACCGTCTGGCCGGAATTTCTCGGCGCCATCCGCAAGCGAGTCAGCCAGCAGCAGTTTGCCACCTGGTTCCAGAACCTCAAGCCGGTCTCCTGCGGCCCCGAAGAGTTGGTCGTCCGCGTCCCGAACAACTTCTTCAAGGAGTGGCTGGCGCAGAACTACCTGAAGCTCCTGCAGGAGTGCGCCGCCCAGGTGACGGGCAGTCATCCGGCCATCCGTTTCAGCTTGGACGCCACGGCGCCGGTCCCCGCGCCGCGCGAACCGGAGCCGCTGGAATTTCCCCCGGAGCCGTCATTCGTCGGCCAAGGGTTGCGGCTGAACGAGCATTACACCTTCGAGTCCTTCGTCGTCGGCCCCTCGAACCAACTCGCGCACGCCGCCTCCGTCGCGGTGAGCCAGAGCCCCGGCCGCACGTACAATCCGCTCTTCCTGTACGGGGCCGTGGGCTTGGGCAAGAGCCATCTGCTCCAGGCGATCTGCCACGTCGGCCGCACCAGGTTCGCCGCGCGGCGCATCGCCTATCTTTCCTGCGAGACTTTCGTCAACGAATTCATCTCGGCCATTCAGCGCAACGACCTCCCCTCCTTCCGCGCCCGCTACCGGCAGCTCGATTTCCTCTTCATTGACGACATCCAGTTCCTCTCCCGCGCCGAGCGCAGCCAGGAGGAGTTCTTCCATACTTTCAACGACCTGTACAACGCACAGAAGCAGATCGTCATCTCCAGCGATCAGCCGCCGCAGGACCTCTCGGGCCTCCAGGAGCGGCTCACCTCCCGCTTCAAGAGCGGGCTCGTCGCGCGCATTGACCCACCCGGCTACGAGATGCGCGTTGCGATCCTCCACCGCAAGGCGGAACTGCGCCAGGTCGAGATCCCCGGAGACGTGATTGAGTTCATCGCCAACCTGATTACCAGCAACATCCGGGAACTGGACGGGGCCATCACCAAGGTGCTGGGCTACGCCTCCTTGCTGGGCAAGCCGATTACCCTGGAGGTCGCGCGGACGGCGCTGCACGAGCCGGCCTCGCCGGTCGCGGCGGTTACCATCGACGAGATATTGCGCGTCGTCACGGCCCATTTCAACGTGCGCGTCGCCGACCTGCAATCCAAGAAGCGCACGCGCTCCATCGTCCTGCCACGACAGGTTTGCATGTATCTGGCGCGCGCGCTGACCCCGCTGTCCCTTGAGGAGATTGGCGGATACTTCGGCGGTCGCGACCATAGCACCGTGCTTCACGCTGAAGCCAAAATTGCCGAGGACGTGCGTAACAACCCGACGCTGTCAAAGACGATGGATCAACTCAAACTGGGGCTCACGGCCTCTTCGGGACGCTGAGACGTTAATCCGCCGTGGAGAAGAGGAAAGTTTGTGTGGATAACCTGCGCGTATCTCAGGGTCACTTAACACACTCAAATCTCGTGCTGTTGGAATGTGGAGTTGCGCACAGATGCTGAATAAAGTTATCCACAACAATGCAACGGTTATCCACAGCCAATTGCTTTCCGTAAGTTTATATGTACAAGTTTGATGCGCTTACAGCTTCCTTCATACTCCACAAATTGTCAGTGTTGATGGATGAAGATGATTATGTTAGAATTAAACACCATTAACCATCTAGTTTCGGAGGGTCCGCGATGAACGTCTCCTGCTCGCGTGCACAACTTCGCGAAGCCTTAAGAGTCGTTTCAGGTGTCGTGGATCCTAGGAACATTAAGCCGATCCTTAAGGATATCCATGTCAAAGCGATTAAGGACAGGCTGGAAATTTCGGCCACCGACCTTGAAGTGGGACTGAAATTCTTTGTGCGCGACGTTCAGGTTGGCAAGGTGGGAGGGATTGTTATTCCTTCAGACCCGCTGGGAGGTATTGTTAACGAAAGCCGCGACGAGAGACTTTCCCTGAGCGTGACAAATAGCGCCCTCATCGTAGAAGGAAAAGGAAGCCGCTTCCATGTCGTCGGGGTCTCGGAGGAGGAGTTCCCCGAAATTCCGGACTTTCCGGACGAGACATGTCTGGAGATCGAAGGAGCCGTTCTGCGTGAGATGATTGAAAAGACGGTCTTTGCCGTTTCCTCGGAAAAGCAACGCTATGCCCTGAACGGCGTTCTTCTGGTCACCAAGGAGAAGACAGCCAAGGTCGAGATGATCGGGACAGACGGACACCGGCTGGCTGTGATTCGCCGCAAAGCCAACGCACCCGCGCCCAGCACAAACTCCGCGATTATTGCGGTGAAAGCGCTGCAACAGTTGCAGAAGATGATCGGGGATGAAGAGGTCGTGAAGATCGCCATCCACGAGCGGCAGGTCATGATGCGCACTGAGAATGGTGTGCTCGTTGCGCAATTGGTGGAGGGGCGCTTCCCTGCATACAAGGAGGTCATTCCGGAAGATTGTGACAAGCGGCTGGAAATCTCCGCCGAGGAACTTGGCAACGCCGTGCGACAAGCTGCGGCACTGACGGCCGGCGAGAGCGCCGCAGTCTGGCTGAAACTTAGCGGCAGCAAGCTGGTGGTCGAATCCAGCGACCCGGAGCGCGGCGAGGCGCGCGTGGAGATCGAGGCGAAGTACGAAGGCGCACCCATCGAGATACGCTTCAACCCCGATTTTCTGCTTGACGGGGTCAAGGCGATGGGGCGCGACACGATCCGCTTCGAGATGAAAGACCCCGCGCGGGCCGCCGTAATGCGCGCCGGATCGGACTATCTCTACCTGCTCATGCCGATCGTGCAGGAATGAGCGGCACGGCGCGCGAGTCCGGCTGGCCGGTGGAGCGGCGCGCGGTCCCGTTGGGCGACGCGCTGGGGGGATTTCTCAAGCACAGCGGCCTCACGGGCCTGATGAAGTACCCGGAGCTTCACGAGGCCTGGCAGAAGACGGTCGGCGAGGACATCGCCGGGCACACGCGCGTGAATCGCTTCCAGCGTGGGGTGCTGGAAATCGCGGTGGACTCTTCCGCCTTGCTCAACGACCTCCAGTTCCACAAGGCGGCGCTGCTGCAAGACCTGCGCCGCGAGGTAACGAAGCCGTTCATTTCGAGCATCTTTTTCGTGCATAAAGCGCAACAGGAAGAACATGACGGAGAATAACGAACCAACAGCGCCTTCTGCGACGCCCGACGCCCCGGCGCAGGACGGCAGCGAGGCCTATACCGCCAGCAACATCCGCGTGCTCGGCGGCATCGAGGCGGTGCGCCTGCGCCCCGCCATGTACATCGGCGATACGAGCCAGCGCGGGCTTCATCACCTGATCGAAGAGGTGCTGGCCAACTCCGTGGACGAGGCGATGGCCGGCAAGTGCAAGAGCATCGAGATCGTCCTGTGCGCCGACGGCAGTTGCTCCATCAATGACGACGGCAGCGGCATTCCCGTGGACACGCACGAACAGACCGGCAAGTCCGCGCTGGAAGTCGTGATGACCATCCTCCACGCGGGCGGCAAGTTCGACCATGACACCTACAAGGTCTCCGGCGGCCTGCACGGCGTCGGGGTCACCTGCGTCAACGCGCTGAGCGAGTGGATGACCACCGAGTCGCGCCGCGGCGGCGCGGTGTACTTCCAGGAGTACGCGCGCGGCGTCCCGGTCACCCCCGTCGAACGCCGCGGCGTCACCAAATCGCGCGGCACGAGGCAGACCTTCAAACCGGACCCGGAGATATTCGAGACCACGGAGTTCAAGTACGAGATCGTCGCCGCGCGCGCGCGGGAGCTGGCCTTCCTCAACAGCGGCCTGCGCATCAACGTCAAGGATGAGCGCACGGACAAGGCGGAGTCCTTCTATTACGAGGGGGGGCTGGCCGCCTTTGCCGAGCACTTGAACCGCGACAAGCACGTCATCCACCCGGAGGTGATCTACCTGCGGAAGGAGGAGGGGAGCTACCAGGTGGAGCTCGCGCTCCAGTACAACGACGGCTACGCCGAGACGGTGCTCTCCTTCGTCAACAATGTGAACACCGTGGAGGGAGGCACGCACCTGAGCGGGTTCCGCGCGGCGCTGACGCGCACCTTCAACCAATATGGCAAGAGTCTCGGCGTGCTTAAGGAAGGGGAGCAACTCACCGGAGAGGATTACCGCGAGGGGCTCACGGCCGTACTTTCCCTCAAGATGCCGGACCCGCAGTTCGAGGGGCAGACCAAGACCAAACTCGGCAACCGCGACGTGCAGGGGATCGTCGAGCAGCTCACCAACGACACCTTGGGCACCTACTGCGAGGAGCATCCACGCACGGCCAAGTCCATTTGCGGCAAGGCCAGCGAGGCCGCCCGCGCGCGCGAGGCCGCCCGCAAGGCGCGCGATCTGGCGCGCCGCAAGGGGGCGCTCAGCAACAGCGACCTGCCCGGCAAGCTGGCCGACTGCTCCAGCCGCGACGTCGAAACCACCGAGCTGTTCCTCGTCGAAGGGATCAGCGCCGGTGGCACCGCCAAGCAGGGGCGCGACCGCGTCTTCCAGGCCATCCTCCCGTTGCGCGGCGTAGTGATCAACGTCGAGAAAACCACGCTGGACAAGGTGCTGGCCAACGAGGAGATCCGCACCCTCGTCAGCGCCCTGGGCACCGGTGTCGGCGCCGAAGAGTTCGACCCGACGAAGATCCGCTACAACAAGATCATCATCATGACCGATGCCGACGTGGACGGCGCGCACATCCGCACCCTGCTGCTGACCTTCTTCTTCCGCCAGATGGTGCAGTTGATCGAGCAAGGGCACGTCTTCGTGGCGCAGCCGCCGCTCTACCGCGTCAAGCGCAAGGGGCGCGAGGAGTACGTCTACGACGACAAGCACCTCCAGCAGTGGCTGCAGCGCCTGGGGGTCGAGGGGACCGGGCTGACCATCGACTGGGGCGGAGGCAAGACCACGACGCTGGGAGAGGAGGATCTCAAGAAACTCCTGGCGCTGTGCGAGCGGATGGAAACGCACGCCGCGGTCCTGCGGCGGCGCGGCGTGAAGTTCGACGAGTACCTGCGGCTGCGGCGCGGCGGCGGCTTCCCGATGTACGCCCTGCGCAGCGCCGGCCCGACGCAGTACATGTACTCCGAAGGGGACCTGCGCGGCTTCCTCGATGAAGAGACCCGGCGCAAGGGAGAGGTGGAGATTCTCGAGGAGAACAACCCCGACGGCGCCGCGCCGGAAGCGCAGGCCGAGGAGGAGGCGGCGCTGGTGGACCGCCCTGTCTCGGTGCAAATCGTCGAGTTGCACGAAAGCCGCGAAGCGGCCAAGAGCGTCGAGCTGCTCGAAGCGCTGGGATTCACCGTGGAGGACTTCCTGCGCGAGGGGGAAGGCCCCCCCGCTTACCGTCTGCGCACCGACAGCGGCGAAGAGGCCGTCGTCTATAACCTCGGCGAGGTGCTGCCGGCCATCCGCGAACTGGGCCGCCGCGGACTGGAGATCCAGCGCTACAAGGGGCTCGGCGAGATGAACGCCGAGGAATTGGCCGGGACGACCATGAACCCGCGCTCGCGCACGCTGCTGAAGGTCAGCATCAACAACGCCGCCGACGCCGACCACATCTTCACCGTGCTGGCCGGCAAGGATGTCTCCCTGCGCCGCAAGTACATCGAAGAGCACGCTCTTGAAGTGCGGAACCTGGACGTGTGACGCAGTGGCGCGCCGCCTTGCCCTGCAACCCGCGTCGGCTTTCCGCCCGCGACGCGGACTTGCCATTCGACCTTGCGCATGGCCCTGAGTCTGCGGTTCGACAGGCTCACCGCCGCGAGCGGAACTCGAGCGGCGGAGCGCTCAGAGCAGGTCCTTATCCCCCGGAATGCGCGGCACGGAGCCGTCAGCCAGCCGGTATAACATCTCGCCGGCCTTGGGGATATGCGCAATTCCCTCCGCTTCGCGTCCGGCAAACTCCTCGACGCGGACCTGGTCCGGATCGAGGTAGCCCAAGTTCACGCGCCGGCAGCGCTCCTGCGGGATTCGCGTCGCCAAAATCACATTCACACGAGGACGCTCCACCTCGGTGATGAACGTCCCGATCCCCTTCACGTGCGTCGAGTGCGCCAGCACGCCGCGCGGAACGTGCGCGAACTGCTGCATCCGCGTCCGGAAATAATCGCGCACGTGGTACCCCACCGCGTCGAGCGCCTTCCCATGGGTGTAGGAAATCTCCGTAATGTGCGGCGCATAGATGATCAGGTCGGCCCCGTCGGCCAGGGCCGGTTCCAGCTTGTACATGCACTTGCCGGCGGTCCAGATATCGTCGTACATTTTTGGCGCGCAGGAGAGGACGCGCTTGAACGGCTTCGGGACATAGCAGATGTGTAGTGCGCGGGAAAGGTCCGCCGCCTTGTCGTACGCCTCCTCCGGCGTTCCGGCATACAAGCCGTACACTTCGCCATGATGGATGACCAGGCTGAAGCAGAGCTTCGGTTTGCCGATGAACGCCGCCGCGCGGTCCACCACCTGCCGGACGGGGGTATTCTTCGTGCCGATGATCACCGGGATGGTCAGCATTGCGCCGAGCCAGTGGAAGAAGTTGAGCACCTCGGGGCCGCTGACGCCGGGGAAAAAGTATTTGTTCCCCCCGCTGAATCCCACCACCTCGTGCGGGAAGGTGGGGCCGATGATGCAGAGGTGGTCGTAATCGTCCAGCCGGCGGTTCACCTCGACGCGCACCGTCTCGCGGAGCAGCCCGCGCGAGATCTCCTCCACCTCGTCCGCTTCCAGCGTGCCGACGTGTTTCAGCTCGTCGGGTTTGTCCCAGCGATGGTTGAAGATGCCCACCTTCGCGTATTTCCCCTGCCGTTCCTGAGGAGTCAGGTCGAGCAGCGTGTTGATGGCCTCGTCACTCATGGGCGGGTGAGTGCCCAGGGCGATCAGGAAATCCAGCTTCGAGGCCGCCACGCCCGCCGTCTCGCACATCGTGCGGAACAGGAAGGGGAGCGGGCAGGTGCGGGTGCTGTCCGGGATGATGCACAACACCTTCTTGCCGCGCAGACCGGCGGCCTCTACCGTTTTCGCGAAGAGCTGGCGGATTTCCTCCTGCCTCAGCGGGTGTTCTTTGTAGCCGACGCCTTGAGCTGCCATGCCGGGGGCTCCGGGAAGAAACAAGAGGGACTTTCCGCGCAGCCCCATCTTATCAATTGGGCGCGGCGGGGCGCAATGGAGGGAGGAAAGAACGGCGAGTGCAGAGTACGGAGCCAGGAAGAACACGGTGACACCATTCCTAGCGCCTAAGTTGCCGCAGGATGTCTGCCCACAGGATGAAGGACTTGGACTGAGTGTATGGCATGGTCAGTAACAAACACTTCCTGTCAGTACGACACTTGATTTCCAAGTCCACAAGAGATCGTGGACCAGGTTGCGCAACGACGAAGACCCAATCGCAGAATGCGTAACTCATCAAATAGTACTGATAAGTCTCAAATCTGCCCTCACCTTTTGCCAGCGGCGTGATTGCCGAATCTGCGCGTCGATTCCCGTCCAAGTTGAGATATCCGAGGCACGGGAAATCCCCAGGCTGGCCGGAGTTGCCGCACTGAAGCATGTTGGCGATTCTCCTTTCGTACGGCCCGAACGAGATTCCGTCAATCTTGAAGCCCGTGGAAACCGCTGCACGCCAGAAGACAGAAAGGTGAAAGAGTTTGAAGAGGTCGTAGTTCGGCACATCAACCGTGATCACGTTTTCAAGCGGGCCCGACTTCAAGGTATTGAACTCGTTTGGGACAGTGTCCATCCATGTTTTCTTGAACTCTGTCTCGTACCTGTTCACAGTCCCTTCGCATTCCTGACAGAGAAGGTGCTCCCAATACCCCGTTTGCACCGGCTTCACAGTGCGCCCGACGGAGAGTATCTGACCTTTGTCATTCTTGATTAGGTCATAGGCGAAGTCAGGCACTATGTGCGACCGGCAGAGCGGGCGCACTGCCCTGCAAAGCTTACATGTTCCTGTCGGCATTGTCATGCCAGTGATTATAGGGCGGGAACAAACGGACGTCTACAGGCAATTCAGTCACTCGTTCTTGACCTTCTCGCGCCGCTCTGTCATATTCAAGCGCATGAAGGCCTCAAAACGACAACTGGGCGTGGCGCGCGCGCTGGGCAGCCGTAAGGGACGGGAGGAGAGCGGGCTGTTCGCGGTGGAGGGGGCGCGCCTCTGCGAGGAGCTTCTCGACTCCGGCGCGCCGGTGGAGTTCCTGCTGGTCTCGGAATACGCCGAGCCGGCCGCCCGCAGCGTCGCGGCGGATTTTGAAGAGCGCAAGATCCCCGTCCTGGAGACGGCGGCGTTCGAGTTCGACAAGGTCAGCGACACGGTGAACAGCCAGGGCGTTCTGGCGGCTGCGCGCTGGAAGGAGCGCCGTTGGAGCGAACTGGAGTTCGGGGCGCGCGCGGTCATCCTGGCGCTGGACGGCGTGAGCGACCCGGGGAACGTCGGAACGGTGATCCGCACGGCGGCATGGTTCAGGGTGGATGCCGTGCTGCTCGGGCGCGGCTGCGCCGACCTGCTCAACCCCAAAACGGTCCGCGCCACGATGGGAGGGATGTTCCACTTGCCGGTCTGCCGCGACGTGCCGCTGGCGGAGGCGCTGGCGCGGCTGAAGGCGGAGGAGTTCGCCCTCGGCGCGGGGACGATGGAGGGTTCGGCGGAGTGGCGCGGCTGGGCGCGTCCGAGCCGTGCCGCGCTGCTCTTGGGGAGCGAGGCGCACGGTATCACGCCGGCGTTGCTGGCCCTGGCCGATGCGCGGTACACGATCCCTTGCCGGGGGGCGGGGGAGTCGTTGAACGTCGCCGTGAGCGCGGGGATATTTCTTGCGGCGGTCAACGGATAGATTGCGAATAGCGATTTCCGAATAGCGAATTGCGAAGTGAACGAGGGCGCAGCGTGCTGCGCCCCTGGACGCTACGAAGCCACAACCCCCTGCCTGAGCCGTTCAACCATTCTGCCGTAACCGAACGCGGGGAGAATCCGCCGCCACACCTCCAACTCGTCGGCCGTCTCGGGCAGCGGCAAAAAACCGTAGCGTAGGTAGAGGCGGATGGCGGGGAGGCGATGCCGGTCGGTGTCGAGGACGGTGTTGCGCCAGCCCTGGTCGCGGAAGTATTCCAGGCAGCGGGAGAGCAGCGCGGACCCGATCCCGATGCCCTGGCTGTCCGGGTGCACCGCGAGCATGTGGACATAGCCGGTTTGGTCGCCGTAGGCCAGTTTCTGGAACGCGCCCACGGTTCCCACAAGGCCGCCGGCCGACTCGGCCAGAATCAGCCGTTCGGGGCGGAAGGCCTCATCGGAGCGCACGCAGCGTTCGAAGGTCTCCTCCCCCCACGTTCCGTCGTAGGCAGCGCGGATGAGCGTCAGCCAGGGAACCTCGTCACCGGGGCGGTAGGTGTGCAGCAGGCAACCCGGCGGCGGCGCGGCGGAGGGAATCTCCCGAAGGTGGGTGCGCGCCATGAACAGATGGTCTTCCGGGCGCATGCGGCTCCTCAAAGCGGCGGGTGTAGGTGCGGGCTTCAGCCCGTACAACCGAGCAGTCCATCCCGACGGGCTGAAGCCCGTCGCTACGTACGGCATGGACTTACCCCGCGGGTTGTGGCTTCTCCGTCAGGGCATCCAACGCGTCCTGCGCGGCGGCGGCAAGCTCCGGGTCGGAGGCGACGGCTTTGGAGAGGCGCTGAAGCGCCTCCTCGGTTGCCGCGCGGTTCACCGTGCCGATGCGTCCGAGCGTCTCGACGGCGTACGGCGCCACGGCGGTGCCCGCGCGCCCGGCCAACTCCGCCACGTAGCCCACCGCCACCGGGCTTCCCGTGCGCGCCAGCGCGTCAATCAACCGGCGGCGCATCACCTCGTCGGACTCCATCGCCAGGATATTGCGCAGCGTGCGCGCCGCGTCATCGCCGCTCTGGCAGTTGAAGACCGACTCGATGATCGCCAGGCGAAGCTGCATGTTTTCCTCAGGAGAGGCCTTGGCCAGTCCCGAGCCGCGCGCGGCGGGCGCCGCTCCCGGCGTCGCGGGTGCTGTTCCCGCCGCGCCAGGCGTCATCCCGGTTGAGACGGAAGCGGCCTCGACGAGTTGCCGGTAGAGGCGCGTCGTCTGGGTCGCCATGAGCGCCGGATCCTTGTTCTGGCGAACAATATCAGCCGCGGGGCCGGCGACGCCGGAGGCGTCCTGGTCCAGGGCGGCCATGATGACCGCACGCACGGCGGGGTCGTTGCTGAAGCCGCCCAGAATGGCGGCGGCGGGTCGGCGCACCTCGGGGCGCGGGTCCTGCAGGCAGCGCTTGGCGATGGCGATTAGTCCAGGCTGCAACGCCTCGGGAGCGCCTGGGGCAATCTGGGCGACGAGGGTCATATCGGCTTGGCCGGCTTGGCCGGAAGCGACCCAGTCGGCAAACGGGCCGGGCTTGCCGGCGGCGGCGACGACGCGCATCAGCACCGCGCGGCGCGCCGCTTCGGGCAGCGTTTCCTTTTGCAGGGCGGCCAGGATGGCCTGCACCGCGCCGGGCGACTCGAACTGGGTCAGGGCAACGACTGCGGCGGCCGCGACGGACGCGTCCTCGCTGCGGGACGCGCTCACCAGCGAGGGGACCGTCGCCGCATCACGCAGTTCCCCCAGCGCCGTGGCGGCGGCGGCCTTCACCTCCGGCTGGTTGTGCGCCAGCAGCAGCACCAGCGCGCCACTTGCGCCGGGCGCCTTGAGTTGCGCGGCAGCGCGGGCCAGGGTGATCAGCGCCAGCGCCTGCGCATCCTCTTTCCCGTCCTGCTGGCCCCCTTGCGTGCCCTCCGTCTTCGCCTCTTGGGTCGGCCGGTTCAGTGCGGCGACAACGGCCTGCCCTAACGACGGGTCATTCTTTGCGATGGCCGCCTCGGCGGCGGCGTCGGCCACGCGCGGGTCGGCGTCGGCCAGCCCGGCGGCAATCGCTTCTTTCAGAGCGGGGGAGGAACCGGAGAGCCGGCCCGCGGCCCGCATCGCAGCCAGACGCACGCCGGCGTCGGGATCCTTGGACGCCGCCAGCAGCGTCTCGAACGCGGTCGGATTGCCGCTGCTGCCGAGCGTGCGGATCGCGGAGGCGCGCACAGCGGCATCAGAGTCTTTCATCATCACGACGGCCCCGGCGCCGGAAGGAGCGCCGCCCGGCCCGGAAATGCGCAGCAGCTTGCCGACCCCGCGCAGCAGATTCCCCCCGCCCGCCGGAACCGCCAAGGCGCGATGGGCGGCCATGCGCACCGAGGCGTCACTATCCTTGGTGGTCTCCTCGATCAGCCCCCGGGTCTCCGTCGGCACGCCCACTTGCGCCAGGGCATTTAGCAGCTGCGCGACAAGAGAAGTCGTTGTGGCGGGCTGTCCCATGCCCGGCAGGGCCATTCTCTCCGGTGAGCGGCCCATGTCGGGCGGGCGCGGCGGCATCCTTTCCGGCGGACGCCCCGCACCGGGCGGACCCGGCGGAGCGCCCGGCGGGGGCGGTGCGCCAGCCTCCGGCGTGGCTTGCGGCTTTGGCAGCGCCAACTTGAGCATCCCTGCGAGCAGGCGGCTTGTCGCCTCGCGTCCGGCCCGCGCCGCCATGACCGGAGCAGCTTGAACAATCTCCTCGGACATGAGTTCAGGGGTCATCTTGTCGGTGAGCAGTGCGACGGCTTCAGCCGAGCCGAGGCGCGCCAGCGCGCGGGCGGCCTCAATGCGGATGGTCGTGTCCGGCTCCCGCAAGAGCGCGCCGAGCAGGGCGACGAGGCTGTCATCGGACGCCTCGGCCAGCGCCGCGACCGCCTGCTGTTTCGTCTTCGCGTCCGCGGCAGTGAGCAACCCGACGAACCGCGCCACTGCCTGCGTGTTCTGCCGGTGCGCCAGCAACTGCCAGGAGGGGGGCACGAGCGGCTCCGCGCCGCTGCCGCTCCCTTGGCGGGACTCTCGCGTCATTCCCGGGCCGCGCGGCGGAGCGGAGGGGGCCGGCGCGCCGCCGGACCCTTCAGCTGTCTTAACCGGTTCCGCCGGTTTCTGAAGATCGGGAATCCGCTGCGCCAGCACCGGCTCCAGCGCATAGGGGTCGAGTTTCATCAGAGCGTTGAGGACAGAGACGTCCTCCAACAGCGCCGGCTGCGCCGCGGCCAACGCGAGAATGAAGTTGCGCCGAGCGGAGGGACCGGCGATGCGCGGCCAGGCGTTCACCGCCTCCTGGACGTTGGACGCGCTCCAGTCGGCCATCACCTTTCCACAGGCGTTGCGGGCGGCATCGTCATCAATCAAGGAGAGGGCGATGGTGGCGCCGACGGGGGCATTCTGTCCGGCGGCGGCCAGCTGCGCCAGCGCGGCCCCCTTGCCGCAGCGCGCCAGGGCCAGCAGCATCTCGTTGTACCCCGGCGCGGCGGCCGAGAGCTTCTCGGCCATCGGCAGCATCATGGCAACCGATTCCGGCCCGCCGTACAGCGCGAGCCCGGCGAAGAGGGTCTGGTCCGACGGGGCGCGCGCCAGCCCCTCCTGGGCCGCTGTCAGCGTGAAGAGCGCGACTGGCTGGCTCAAGCGCTCCCCTGCCCCTGCCCCCGGCATCCCCATCGCCGGCGGCGGAGCGAGAGATCTTGCGGGCGGCAGCATTCCAGCATTGGGCGCAGAGATGGGAGCGCCTTCGATCCCGCCCGCAGGCTTTTGCAGATCGCGCTCGCGCTCCAGGATCAATTGGGCGACGCCGCCGCTGTGGATGAGACCGCCGAGCGCCGCCAAATCAGGCGTCGTCACAAATGCGCCGGGCGGGTACTTCAACTCGAGGTCGGCCGTGGCGGCGAGGAGGCCCCCCATCCCGGGCGGCATCGCTCTCGACGGCATCCGCGGCGGCGTTGCGCCCGGTGGCATCCGCGGCGGCATTGCCCCCGGCGGCATGCCGGGGCGCATCGCCCGCGATGGATTTTCGAAGCCGCCGAGCGCGCTGACGGACGTCGCCCCCTGCACCAGCGAGGCGGCCATCAGGTTCGGCGCGACTTGCACCGCCAGCGTGCCCAGTCCGCTGCGACGATAGGTCACGACGGATCCGCTCTTGAAATTGACCACTCCCTCTTCGAGGCGGCTAAGTTCATCCAGGCGCAGCGCCTTGCCATCGAGCCCTTCGATGGTCCCGTAGTCGCGCTCAATGCGCGCCTCCAGCGTGCGCAGGTCCTGCGAGAGCGCCCCTCGCGCGCCGGGGGTAGAGAAGACCACGCGTTCGGCGGGCCCCCTGAGCGCCACGAGGGTGTTCCCCTCTTTCTCCGCGACGTAGCCGGAAGTGCCCCCCTGCTGGGTCAGGACGGCGCGATACGCGCGCGCGGGGACATAGATGGTGTCGGCGTGCAGCGGAAGGAAATAGGAGGTATTCAAGCCGCGCACAGCTGAAAGCGCTATCGTCTCGTTGGGGCCGTCGGGAACGACCAATTTCAACTGATGTTCTCCTTCAGGCAGGTCCAGCGAGCGCGAGTCCCCGCGCGCGAGCGAAGCCACTTTCGCGCCGTCGAGGGAGACCTCCAGCCGCGCGTAGCGATCATTGGAAATGCGCACACGCGGGGCGGTGGCCGCAAGCAGTTCCTGATCCACCGGGGTAAGATACTCCTGCGCGCTCCGGACCGGGAGGGCGGAACGCCATTCCGCGGCAGTCAGCAGCCGCGTAAGACCGTCGCTGAAGAAAACGTAGCGCCTGCCGGAGTTCTCGGCCTCCTCGAAGAGCAGCGGGCGGAAGCGACTCAGCGCGGCGATCTCCGGCCCGACATAGCCCAACCCGGCCTGACGGTCGGGCGGCAACCCGAGCTCGGCCAGCGCGGCGGGGGGCTTTCCGGACTTCTGCATCGCGGCCAGAAGGGCGTCGCCTGCGGCGGCGAGACGGTCACGCGCGATCAGCCGCGGATTCCTGAAGCCATTCCATTCCACCTTGATCGCCGGGGGTGGTGCTTCGGGCGGCTTGGCCTGTGGCCCCGGTGGAAGCGCCGACGGAGGCCCGGCCGGTGCGACGGGTGTCGCGGGGGTCGCAGCGGCCGGCGGCGCGGCGGCGGATGGGGGCGGTTTGGGGCGACGAGAGCGCAGCAGGTATGCGACCCCGCCGATGAATCCTCCCAGCAGCACCAGGCCGCCCGCGGCGAGGGCGATGATAAGCATGTTCCTCTTGAGGAAGCCGACGACCCCCGGTTGCTTCCGGGCCGCCGCGGCCGCGGCCGGAGCGAAACTGGCGCCGCATTCGATGCAGATGGCCGCGGAAGCCTCCGCCCCCGCGCCGCATTTCGGGCATTTCTTCGCCGGCTCGGGCGCTTTCTGCGCCGCGCCCAGCGGAATCTCCTCCCCGCCAGCAGGTGGTTGCTGGGCGGCGGTCGCCTCGGCCAGAAGGCGCGGCTCAGGCGCAGGCTCGGACTGGGCGGGCGGCTTGCCCGCGGCGGCCAGGGGGATTTCCTCGGCCAACTCCGGACGCGCCGGCTTGGGGGCAGGCGGTTCAACTTCCAGCGACAGTTCCAGCCCTTTGCGCGCGGCTGGCTCGGCCAGTGGCGGCTCGACCTGGGGCGGAACGGCCGGTTCGGTCGGCGGCGGTGGCGCGGCCGGCGGGGTGGAAAGAGGGATCAGGATCGAGGCGCCGCAAGCGGTGCACTTGGTCCGCTTGCCGGCGAACTTGTCGTCGACCTTGTAGCTCTTGCCGCACGCGCACTTGAACCGAATGGGCATAATCCGCTCCCCGGCCAATGAGCCGATATTGTCCCTGCGCTAGTCTATGACCCGATTCGGATGGTTGTCAAGAAGAATGAACGGACGAATGCGCGATGGGGAATGGTCCATAGCGAATTGCCAATGAAGGAACAGTGCCTTTGCGTCTCCTTTTGGCTTGCCTTTCCGCGTGGGGTGCGGGTATCATTGCCGGAACGCCGGACGGGCGTGCTTTGCCGGAACGCCCGCGCGGAAGGCGGAATTCGAGCAAGGAGAGCAAAATTATGCCGCGAATCATCGAGCTGTGCTACGTGGACGACAACATTTCGGTGAAGGCCGAGTTGCTGGAAAAGGAAATGCCGCGCACCTGCGCGGAAATCCTCAAGCACCTTCCAATCGAGGGGACCGCCACGCACGCGCGCTATTCCGGCAGCGAGGTGGCCACCCTCATCACCAAGGCGTGCAAGATCGGGCGCGAGAAGGCCACCTGCGCCGTTCTGCCCGGCGAGATCGCCTATGTCTGGCTCAACCGGGACGACCATTACGGTCTGGACGACGACGTCTCGGAGATTTGCTGGTTCTATGACCGCGATTCGAGGCCGACGATGGCGGAGGGGCCGGTGCTGGTGAACGTCTTCGCGCGGATGATCGGGGACGCCTCCGCCTTCAAGAAGGCGTGCGCGGATACGCGGATCCACGGCGTCAAACGCATCCGCATCAGCCTCGTCGGCTGAGGGCGGCGGCGCGTGTGTAGTGGCGGGCTTTAGCCCGCCATGACGGGATGCACGGGCTGAAGCCCGTGCCCACACGGTTTTTTCACTCGCCCGCACGAAACGGCGCGGTTCTCCGGTTTCGGAGCTTGGGATGCAAAGCGGCAAGACAAATCCGGTGGGACTGGTCGGCCTCGGGCTGATGGGGCGCGGCATCGCCGCCTGCCTCATCGCGCACGGATTCAGCGTAGTCTCGTACAACCGCAGCCACGAGAAGGCCCACCTGGCACGCGAACAGATTGACGACACGTTGGACGAACTTATTCGCCGCAAAGTGCTCACCCGGGCGAAGGTCCGGGGCTGGTGGAGGCGCTTCAGCTACGTCCATACCCCCGCCGAGTTGGCTCCCTGCCCGTTCGTCATCGAGTCGCTGCGCGAGGACCTGAAGGTCAAGCGCGAGCTATACGACCAGCTTGAAGCGATCACCGCGCCGGACGCCGTGATCGCCTCGAACACTTCCAGTTTCCCCGTGGCGCAGTTGTCAGAGGGTCGCAAGCATCCGGAGCGGTTCCTCGTGATGCACTGGGCCGAGCCGGCCTGGATCACGCGTTTCATGGAGATCGTTCGCGCGCCGCACACCTCGGACGAGGCGGTCCGGCGCGCCGAGGAGATCGCCCTGGCGTGCGACAAGGAACCCTCCATCCTCAACTTCGACATCCGCGGCTTCATCACGAACCGGCTGATGTATGCCTTCATCCGCGAGGCGTGCTACCTGGTGGACATCGGCGCGGCGACGCCGGAAATGGTGGACCGCTCCTTCCGGAATGACGTGGGGTGGTGGGCCGCGCTGGCCGGGCCGTTCCGCTGGATGGACCTCACCGGTATCCATTCCTACGGCGCGGTGATGGAGGGGCTGCTGCCGGAGCTCTCCAACCGCAAGGAGCTCCCCAAGATCATGCAGGAGATGATGAAGAAGGGGGCCAAGGGAACCGCCAACCGCACCGGCTTCTACCCCTACGATGAGAAGTCCGCGAAGGCCTGGGAAGAGGTCTGGGTGGACTTCACCTACGACATCCGCAACCTCGTCAAGAAACACGAGAAGAGCCTGCAAGCGCGAAGCAAGAGACGAGCGCACTGAGAGGGCACGGCGGCGGTGTAGCGGCGGGCTTTAGCCCGCCATGCCCGGTTGCACGGGCTAAAGCCCGTGCCTACACGGTTTTCTCGCGGCGACCCAGGGGAGCGAATAGTGAAGAAAGCGCTCGTCACCGGCATCACGGGACAGGACGGCTCCTACCTGGCGGAACTCCTTTTGCAGCGGGGATACGAGGTCCACGGCATCGTGCGCCGGGTGGCGTTCGAGGATCCGCAGCACCGGCTCTGGCGCATCGTCCCGTTCCTGGAGCAGCTGCATCTGCACGCGGCATCGCTGGAGAGCTACGCCAGCATCTTCGCGGTGGTCGAGGCCGTCCGCCCCGATGAGTGCTACCACCTGGCCGCGCAGAGCTTCGTCAGCTACAGTTTCGACGACGAGTTCTCGACGCTGGATACCAACATCAGCGGGACGCAGCACGTCCTGGCCGCGCTGCATCGGCTCACGCCGCAGTGCCGCTTCTACTTTGCCGGCTCCAGCGAAATGTTCGGCAAGGTGCACGAAGTCCCGCAGACCGAGAAGACGCCGTTCCACCCCCGCTCCCCCTACGGCATCTCTAAGTGTGCCGGGTTCTACCTGACGCAGAACTACCGCGAGGCGTACGGCATGCACGCCTCCAGCGGCATCCTGTTCAACCACGAATCTCCCCGGCGTGGGTTCGAATTCGTCACGCGCAAGATCACCTCCGGCGTCGCGCGGATCGCCGCCGGCGGCGGGCGCGGGAAGATCGCCCTGGGCAACCTGGACGCGCGGCGCGATTGGGGCTTCGCGGGCAATTACGTGGAGGCGATGTGGCGGATGCTCCAGCAGCCGGAGCCCGACGACTACGTCATCGCCACCGGCGAGACGCACAGCGTCCGCGAGTTCCTGGCCGAGGCGTTCGCGCGCGCCGGGCTCCCCTGGGAGGAGCACGTGGAACTCGATACGAAGTTCTTTCGCCCCGCCGAGGTGGACCTGCTTGTGGGGGACGCCTCCAAAGCCCGCCGCGTCCTGGGCTGGGAACCGACGGTCAAGTTCAAGGAACTCGTCGGGATGATGGTGGAGGGGGATTTGAAACGGGAACGGCGCGGCGCGGCGCGGACAAGATAACAAGATTGACAAGATAGTAACGACGTTCACGGGTTTCATCTTGACACTTCCGTTCCCCGCTGATAGCCTCCACCGGACAAGACTGAGTACGGGCAAGGGCTCTGGAGCGGAACGATGTTGCTTTCGCGATTTGTCCAAGAGTGTCTTGTCTTGCCGTCCGACTTTGAGTGGCACTATTGGGGAGCTGCAACGCAGTGACCGAACCCGACCAGGAGATGTTGAGGCAACTCCGCGAGGAGATGCTCGCAGTTCAGGAAAGGCGACACGCTTACTCATTGCGGAAACTGTCATTTGCTATAGCGCTCTTTGGCGTGGGGTCCGTTAGCATCGCAAATGTTGACTTCGCGCCCCTCCTGTATTTCGTGCCACTTATTGCCCTTGTCTTTGATGTCTATATCCTCGTTGAGGACCATAGAATCAAGCGAATTGGCGAGTTCATAAGACTAGAGGAATCGGGTTCATCAACGGAAGCGCAGAAGTGGCAACGCTGGGTGCGGTCGCATCCGAACCGGTTAGCCCCTTTCGCTGCACCTCTGGTCACCGGAGTGATGCTCCTTGCCGCGGCGATGCTTCTGTGGTCTCGGAAAGCCAATCTGGTTGTCGTTGGGACGTGGTTTTTCGCGATCGCTGGTGTGGAAGCAGTATTAATCCGATACTCCAAGAGCACACGCAATAGGTTCTCGCTCGAGAACATACGGGATAAGGCGGATAAATCGGAGACATAGCACCCAGTCCTTCCCGACGTCAGCCAGGTACGCAGTATCTACTGATTTTGCCTTCGAACCCCTTGTGCCTTAGACAGCGCGCTCCGCCTTGAGTTCCCCATCGTCTTCACAGTTCCCCTCCCCGCTGAGAGCCATCGCCGGTGAGAGCCGTCACCGGAAAGGCCAAATAGGAATAGTGTCGCAAGGCAAGGCAGTGCCTTGCCCCTACAGCGTCCGGCGATTCGGTTCTGAGTGCCGCTTTCGCGTTCTTTCGCGTGTTTCGCGGTTGAAGTTCTCCCAGTTTCTTTCAGCGCGCTGGGGATCCTTCGGCTATCTCAGGACAGGCAGCGCGCTCCACCATACCCCCCTTCATCTTGACAGTTCCCCTCCCCGCTGATAGCCTTCATCGGACAAGCTGGATTGGAATGGAATAGGGCGAGGGCAATGGAACGCAAGGAGCTGTTCGGGCGCGTGAAGACGGTGGTGGTGAAAATCGGCACCGCCGCGCTGTCGAACGAACAAGGCGGGCTTGACGAGGCGGCGGTGGCCCGCCTGGCGGAGCAGCTCCACGCCCTCCGCAAGCGCGGGTTGCAGGTGATCCTGGTCAGTTCCGGCGCGGTGGGGGCCGGGATGAATGCGCTGGGAATCGTGCGCCGCCCCACGCATCTGCCCGAGGTGCAGGCCTGCGCGGCGGTGGGCCAGGGGCTGCTGACGGCGATGTACGACAAGTGCTTCCGCAAGTGGGGCTCGCACGCCGCCCAGGTGCTCCTGACGCGCGACGACCTCAATCACCGCCGCCGCTACCTGAACGCCTCCAATACGCTCCAGGTGCTGCTGCGCATGGGGGTGGTGCCCGTGATCAACGAGAACGACACCGTGTCGCTGGACGAACTGATGGGGATCAGTTTCAGCGACAACGACCGGCTGGCCGCGCTGGTGACCAGCCTGCTCGGCGCGGATATGCTGATCCTCCTGACCGTCGTGGATGGCCTGCTGGAGAACCCCGACGCCCCCGATGCGGAGCGACGCGTGGTCCCCCTCGTCCGGCAGGTGAGCGACCAGGTGCGCGGCCTGGCGACCTCGGCGCGCTCGCGCGGCGGCAAGGGGGGGATGGACAGCAAGCTGGAGGCGGCGCACATCGCCACGGAGGCGGGGGCGGCGATGGTCATCGCCAACGCGCGCACGGCACGCGTGCTCGAAAGGCTCTTCGAAGCGGAGAAACTGGGGACGCTCTTCCTCCCCGGTCGCGCGCGGATGACCGGGATGAAGCGCTGGCTGCGCCACGGCTCGCGCCCCAAGGGGACGCTGACGGTGGACGCGGGCGCGCGCCGCGCGCTGGTCGAGGGGGGCAAGAGCCTCCTCCCCAGCGGCGTGGTGAAGGTGACGGGCGAGTTCGAGCGCAACGACCTGGTGGCCGTGCAGGATGACCAGGGACAGGAGTTTGCGCGCGGCCAGGTGAATTACAGCTCCGACGAGATGCGGAAAATCCAGGGACAGAAGACCGCCGCGGTGCGCCGGCTGCTGCCGGATGCCCCCTGCGACGAAGCCATCCACCGCGACCACCTCGCGCTGGGGAGTTGAGCAACCGCTGTGAGCAAGCAACCCCCTCCTACTCCCCCCGCCGCTGCCGGCCAACCGGTCCCGGCCGGGGACGCCGACTTCGATCGGCGCGCATACCGCGGGCTGACCATCGCGGCGACCGGCGGCACCATCGCCTATGCCGCCGTCATGGGGAACTTCCTCGCGCTGTTCGCCAACCAACTGGGCTTCGGCCCGATGCTCATCGGGCTGCTCTTCCTGGCGGTGCAGGCTCCCGCGCTGTTGCAGGTATTCATGGCGGGCTACCTGGACCGGCACGGCGGCAAAGTGATCGTCACACGAATGTTCCTGGTCAGCAGCCTGGCGCTGCTGCCGATGATCGTCGCGCCACAGATAAGCAACTGGCTGGGCCCTGTCGCGGCCGTGATCGCGGTCTTCCTGGCGGTGCTTGGCTACTCGCTCAGCAACGTCCCGCTGGGGGCCGCCTGGTACCCGCTGCTGCGCGCCAACCTGCCGGACAACCGGATCACCGGGCTGATCGGGCGGATGAATGCCGTCATTATGGCCTTCGCGTTGACGGCCATGGTGTTGTGCGGACTCTTCCTGGGGCAGGAGGCGCCGCTCTGGCGCTATCAGTTGATCTTCCTCATGGGGGCGCTGCTGGCGGGGCTTCGCGGCGTCGGCTTCCACCCGGTGAAGGACCTGGAAACGACCCCCTCGCTGCGGCCGGGCCCGCTCTGGGACGAGCTAAAACTATTATGGCGCGATGAGCCGTATCGGCGGGTGATCCTGTTCAGCCTTCTCGCGTGGCTGGGCATTGGCCTGTCCCTGCCCTTCCGGCCGCTATTCATCACGGCGCTGGGTTTCTCGCCGCGCTTTGCGGCCCTCCTGACGGTGCCGCTGGTGCTGGGGGCCTACGGCGCCGCTTCGCAAACGTGGGGCATGCTGACGGACCGCTATGGCAGCCGGGGCGCGTATGCGCTCGCCGGCGTCGGCATCGTCATCGCGCAGTTGCTGATGGCGCTGCCGACCACCAACCATTGGACGAGCGGCGTCATCTTCGCCGTGGCGCTCTCGTTGACCGCTGCCGCGTGGGGCGGCTTCGACGCGGCCAACATGCGCCGCTTGTTCACCATCGTCCCGCGGCAGCGGCAATCGCTCTATTTGGCGGTGTACATCATCACGATCAACGTGAGCCTCTCCGTCGGCTCTTTTCTGGGCGGGGTCGTGGTCAAGGTGATGCGCGCGGTGGCTCCCGAGGCGGCCGGGAGCGCGGGCTTCGCGCACGCGCTGGACTACCGCATACTCTACCTGCTCTCAGCGGTGGCGGTGATGCTCTCCACGGTGTACTCCCGCCGGATGCTGGCGATGAAAGAGACGGGCGCGGGCCGCCTGCTCCTGTACTTCCGCATCCGCACGCAACGCTTCATCATGAACGGCGTTGCCGGGGACGTATTCCGCCGCGTCTTCCCAGAACCGGAAGATGACCCGGAAAAACGGGAAGACCGCCTATAACGATCGCGGGACGGCTTAGCAGGGCAGGCCTTCCGCGCCATTTTCCTCCAATAGCCCGCAGTCAAGAATTTTTCCGACTTTCCTCTTGCATCGCGCAGACCATGCGGTAGAATGACTAGACACGGGAGGTCGTTATGGAGTTATGCCGCCTTGGCGCGGCAGTTACCGACAGGGTGTTCAGCGTAAGGAGGAAATGTGATGAAAATGAGAACGTGGGGATGGATGGTGGCGGGGCTGGCGACCGTGATGGTTCTCTGGCTGGCGGCTCCGGCCGTGGCGCAGAACCAGACGCCGATCGCCAATGCGGGACCGGACCAGACGGTGGAAGCGACCGCTCCGAGCGGCACTCCGGTGACGCTCGACGGGTCGGCCTCCTCTGACCCGGACGGCGACGCGCTGACGTACCTGTGGAAAGAGGGAGCGACGATCCTGGCAGGGCCCGATACGAATGCGAAGCCTGTGGTGACCCTCGCGCTGGGAACGCACCCCATCGTCCTGACGGTGGACGACGGCAAGGGCGGCACCGCGACGGATGAGGTCCAGGTCGTTGTGCAGGACACCACCCCGCCGGTGATTGAGTCCGTCACGGCGGCCCCGGACAAGCTCTGGCCGCCGAACCACAAGATGATTCCCGTCAACGTGTCGGCGGTGGTCACCGACAACGCCAACCCCGCCCCGACGTGGAGAATCGTCAGCGTGACGGTGACGGACCTTCCCAAGGCCGTGCCGCCGAAGGCGCAGGCCGGCAAGCCGCCGAAGCCGCCCAAACCGCCTAAAGACCCGACGGGGACGTCGGCCGACTACGTGATCGTTGACAACGATACGGTCAACCTGCGGGCGGAACGGCTCGGAAACAGCGGCGGGCGCGTCTATACGATCACCATCGAGGCGACGGACGCCACGGGTAACGCTCCGACCGCCGCCGTGAGCAGCGTTGTCGGCAACACCTCGACGGCGACGGTGGATGTGACCGTCCCGCACGACAAGGGGAAGAGGAAGTAGCCGGGACGCAGGGAGAGAGCAAGAGAGCGGCCCTCGCCGGAGAACGGCGAGGGCCGCTTGCAGTTCCGGGGGCATACGACCTACTTGATAAATGTCCCCGCCTCGTATTCCTCGAAGGCGACGCGCAACTCCTCCTGGGTGTTCATGACGATGGGGCCGTACCAGGCGATGGGCTCGCGGATCGGCTTTCCGGACACCAGCAGGAAGCGCGCGGGCTTTTCCTGCGTGGTCACGGTCACTTCCTCGCCGTCGCCGTAGAGAATCAGGCTTTCCGCCGCGCAGACGCAGCGGCGCGGGAAATCGAAGTAATTCAGGCCGACCTGTTCGTAATCGTAGGCGCTTCGCTCCGGGCCGAAGTAGCCTTCCCCCTCGATGACATATGCGAGAACCGTATGCCCGCGCTTGACCGGGCGGGTGAAGGTGGTCTTCGGCGGCACGGAGACGTCCAGGTATTCCGGCTCGACGACAACGTCCCGCACCGGCCCCTTGACGCCCCCTGCCTCGCCGCAGATGACCTTCACCTTGACGCCTCCCTTGAGGGCCACCTCCGGAATCTGGTCGGCCACGATGCCTCGGTAGCGCGGCGGCATCATCTTGTGGGCGGCGGGCAGGTTCGCCCACAACTGGAACCCCCACATCAAGCCCCCCTTCTCCCCCTTGGGCATCTCCTGGTGAACGATGCCGCTGCCGGCGGTCATCCACTGCACGTCGCCGGAGGCGATGACGCCGCTGTTCCCCATGCTGTCGCCATGCTCGACGCGCCCGTGGAGGACGTAGGTGATCGTCTCGATCCCGCGGTGCGGGTGCCAGGGAAAGCCATTCAGATAGTGCGCCGGGTTGTCGGAATGGAAATCGTCGAGAAGGAGGAAGGGGTCGAACTGCGGCACCTCGTTGTAGCCGAAGGCGCGCTTGAGATGAACGCCCGCCCCTTCGAGCGTCGGCCTGCTCTTCCAGACCTTGCGGATTTTCCGGACGGAACCCACGATCTCCTCCCCGGTATGTAATGAACTGGATTACCTTGCGTCCAGACTATATCCAGTTGGCGGGGCAAGCAAGAGTTTCCCATGGCTTGCTCTTCTCGCCGCGGGCTACTCTCCGCCGCCTCGTTCGGGGTTCAAAGGGGAGTGGCAATTTGCCCTCCTTCTCGGCTAGCGGGCAAGGCAATGCCTTGCCCCTACCGATGAGACATCGGCGGTCATTCGACCAGACTTCGCCCATCAAGTCCCGCCGGCGGCTCGACGCCGCAGAGGGTGAGCAGGGTGGGCATGACGTCGCCGATCCAGGGCTTCGCGCCCTTGATCTCGCGCCCGCGCAGGAAGAGGGTGGCGTCGTGGTAGGTGTGCATGCCGCTGATGGGGCTGTGGGTGAACATCTCCCCGGAGCCGAGGGCGGCCTTCAGGTCGTAGCCGTCGTGCGGGTGAACCAGAATGTCCGGTGCGCGCTCGGCGTGGGGGCCGGTGAACGCCTCCTCGCGCCGAAGGATGGTCTCGCAGATCGGCTTGCCGTTCTCCGGGTCGGTCCATTCCTTCAGTCTGGCGATGATCTGCTCGCGCAGCGGGGCGACCTGTTCGGGCATGACCTGCCCGCCGTCCCACTGCTCGCCGGAGAGGATGTGGATGCGTCCCGGCACCAGCGCGAAGGCGCGGCTCTTCCCGCACAGCGCGGCGAAGCCCCGTTGCGCGCCGCCGTCCTGGTACGCCAGAAACCCCTGCTCCTCCAGCCAGCGGTTGAGCTGCACCTCCTTCTGCGTGCGGCAGAAACCGTGGTCGGAGAGGACCATGAACTCGGTGCGCTCGTCCAGGCGCGCGGCGATCTTGCCGATGAGGTCGTCCACGCGGCGGTAGAAGTCGAGGAAGAAGCGTCCGTTCTCCGACTCCGGCTCCTCCAGGAAGCGCCACATGAAGTGGTTGATGCGGTCGGTCTCCATGACGTGCGTGACGAAGAGGTCCCAGCGCTCGGAGTCCCACAACTCCATGATCGCACGCTCGCGCCCGGCCAGGCAGGCGAGCAGGTCCGGTTTGAGATTGTCCAGCGACTCGCGCGCCTTCATCGGGTCCACGTCCAGCTTATACCCCCAGGAGCGCAGACGCGGCAGGAAGGAGTCGGGGTAGACCGCCTTCTCCAGCGCGGGGGCAAGGAAGCAGCCGGCGAGCAGTCCGTTGACGGGCTTTGGGGGATAGGTGAGCGGCACGCCGAGGGAGATGACGCGCTTGTCAGCGCGCGAGAGGATCTGCCATATCGTCTCGCTGCGCAGGTCGGAGGCGTTTGGGAAGCGCATTTCCATGTCGCGGCTGAGCTCGGCGAACCCGAAGACGCCGAAACCGCCGGGGTTGCGACCGGTCTGGAAGCAAGACCAGGCGACGTTACTGACGGTGGGATAGCAGGAGTTCATGCGGGTGAGGGACTGCCCGCCCAGCACTGCTTGGAGTTTGGGCATGCGCCCGGCGCTAAGGAATTGCTCCAGCATCGAGCAGGGGACGCCGTCTATTCCCAGGACGAAGGTACGCTTCTTTGATTTGCCGAAGGGCCAGAGGCTCATGGCTGCTCCTTATGATTTCCGGCGAGGCACGGGGAACGGATGATCCGCCTTCGCCAAGGCTACGGCGGACAAGTTTGCGAATGGCGAATTGTGAATTGCGAATTTGGAGTGCGCCGCCATCGGCGGTGCTTTGGCTTGCCGCCCGACATGAGAGAACGCGTCGAACACGCAAGTTCCCTGGGCACCCTCCACGCAGAGCCAAAGCGGCGTCAAGGCCGCCGCAGTCCATAGCTTGCAGGTCGAGGCCTGTGCCTGCAAACTAACGGCAAGGGTGCAGCATGCTGCGCCCCTACAACGCCTCTGCTATTCCGTGAGGTCCGTGACCAGCGCGCCGCCGGCAACGTCCATCCCGCGGGCCAGGACGATGCGACCGAGTTCCGGCACGCGGCGGCAGTCCTCCAGCACGATGGGACTCTTCGCCTCAAACGTGACACGGGCGACTTCGGTTTCGGCCAGTTCTTTCGCCTTCGCCTCCAGCACGGTGAGCGAGGAGGTGTCCATGCGCTCTTCGATGGCGGCGACCTTGCAGGGGATTTCCTGCGTCGCGGCGCGGACGAACAGCGTTTCGCCGAGCAGGCACGGCTTGGGGGTCATCCAGAAAACGTTGGCTCGGAAGCGGCGGACCACCGGCGCAGGGGCCTGGGGCGGGCAGGCGACTTCGCCACGGTCCAGCTTCAGCGGAGGAGTAAGCACCATGCCGATGCACTCCTGCGGCCCGGCCTCTTTCGGCTCGGCCAGGAAGATGCGGATTTCCTTGACGCGCGCGCGCTGCTTGCTGGGGAGGAAGATCAGTTCCTGCCCCTGCTTGAGGAGGCCGGATTCGACGCGTCCGACGATCACCGCGTCGCCGTTGATCTGGTAAATGTCCTGCACCGGCAGGCGCAGTTGTTCCGGGCTCACGACATCCAGACAGGCGAACCCGTCCAGCGCCTCCAGCACGGCCGGGCCGCTGTACCAGGGCATGTTCTCCGAGCGCTTGCCGATGTTGTCTCCCTTGCGGGCGGAACCGGGGATGAACTGCATGGCGGTGATGCCGATCGTTTTCAGGAAACGGCCCAGCTCCGCGCTCAGCGAATCGAAGCGCGCGCGGTCGAAGCCGGTCTTGTCCATCTTGTTCACCAGCACGACCACCTGACCGATGCCCAGCAGCGAGATGAAATAGGCGTGACGCTGGGTCTGCTCGCGGATGCCCTCCTCCGCGTCGAGCACCAGGATGGCGGCCTCCGCCTGCGAGGCGCCGGTGACCATGTTCTTCATCAACTCCTTGTGGCCGGGGGCGTCAATGATGACGTAGTCGCGCTTGGGGGTCTTGAAGAACGCCTGCGTGGTGTCAATGGTCATCTCGTTCTTGCGTTCTTCTTCGAGGTGGTCCATGACGTAGGCGAACTCCACGTCGTGCCCCAGGTCGCGGGAGACGCGGCGGATCTCCTCCATCTTCTCCGGGGGGAGCGAGTTGCTGTCGAACAGCAGTCGCCCGATGAGGGTGCTCTTGCCGTGGTCCACGTGGCCGACGATGACGAGGTGCAGGGTTTCTCTTTGGGGCATGGCTTTCCTAACTAACGGACAAACCAACGGACAAGGACTGCAACGACAACGATGAAACGGAAACAACAGCCGTGGCGTTACATATAGCCCAGGGCGCGGAGCTTCTGCATGGTGTAGGCGCTTTCCTTGTCCTGGGCGCGCCCGGCGCGTTCGGCGGTGTGCGTGGTGTGCAACTCGTGGATCATCTCATCCAGGGTGGCGGCGGTCGAGGGGACGGGGGAGCAGCAGGTTTCGCAGCCGATGCTGCGCAGGCGCATGCCGTTCTTGGCGAAGTAGAGGTGGGTAATGGGGATGTTCTCGCGGCGGATGTACTCCCAGATGTCCACCTCGCGCCAGTGGAGCAGCGGGTGGACGCGCAGGTGCGAGCGGTCCTCCGCCTCGGACTTGAACTGGTCCCACAACTCGGTGGGCTGGTTCTGGTAGTTCCACTGGAACTGCTCGTCGCGCGGGGAGAAATAGCGCTCCTTGGCGCGGATGCCGTGCTCGTCGCGGCGGATGCCCAGGAGGAGCGCCTCGAACTTGTACTGCGCGATCGCCATGCGCAGGGCGTCGGTCTTCAGCGCGCTGCAACAGGCGAGCTTCTCACCGACCTTCGGCCCCATGCCGGCGGCCAGCGCCTTCTCGTTGCGCGCGATGCGAAGGTCCAGCCCCCACTTCTTCGCGTACTCGTCACGGAACTCGTAGATGGCCTTGAACTTATAACTGGTGTCAATGTGGAGGACGGGGAAGGGGATTTTGCCGAAGAACGCTTTGCGGACCATCCACAGCAGCGTGGTCGAGTCCTTGCCGATGGACCAAAGCATCGCCAGGTTGCGGTAATGGCGATACGCCTCACGGATAATGTAGATGCTGCGGCTCTCCAGGCGCGACAGATTGTCCATGGTTCTCTCCAGACCTGAGGCGGCGGCCCCAGTCCCGCCGATTTCATAGAATAGCAAATTGACGGGGAATTGCCAACCCCGCACTTGCCCGCTGCCGGGCCGGTCGGGTAGAGTCTAGCGGCCCCTACTGGAGAGCGCGATGCGCAGGCCGAACATTCTTTTCGTCGTCGTGGACTGCCTCCGGGCGGACTTCGTCTATCAGCCCGGGCTGGCCCGAACGCCGAACCTCGACCGGCTGGTGAAAGAGGGGTTCTCCTTCACCCATGCCGTGTCGCATGCGACCACCACCACGCCCTCCTTCGCCAACCTCCTCACGGGGCGGTACGCGTTCGAGCATGGGGTGCGGGCGCATTCGGGGATGAAGCTCAACCCGGAAGTGCGCACACTCCCCGAACTCCTTCGCGAGGCAGGCTACGCCACACGCGCGGAAGTCACCGGCCCGCTCGGGCCGGAGATTGGCCTCACCCGCGGCTTCGACACGTACCACCACAGGGACAGGCGGCAGTCGGAAAACACCCCTTGGGGGGCTGAACTGGTGGACAGTCTCGGCGCGATGCCCACCCCCTGGTTCATGCTGCTTCATCTCTGGGGGCTGCACCGAAATCGGCAAGTGCTGCCGGAGTGTCGCAATGCGGAATGCGGCGCGACCACGTACGGTCGCGCCCTCTCCAGCATGGACCTGTTCCTCGGCCGGCTGCTCGACGCGTTGCCGCCGGAGACCGTCATGGCGCTCACCGGCGACCACGGGGAGGAGATCAGCTGCGGCGCGTGGGATGAGGCGGTCATGAAGTTCCGGCGCAAGCTGTTCAAGTTCCTTCAGAAGCGCCGGCTGACGCGCCGGCACGTCTCCCACGGCCTGCGCGGCTGTTCCGATGGGCACGGCAACGGTATCTACGACGTGCTGGTGCGCGTGCCGCTGATTCTTCGCGGAGCGGGAATCCCTGCCGGGCGCTCCGAGACGCAGGTACGGCACATAGATATCCTGCCCACGCTGCTGGAAATCGCCGGCATCCCCGCGCCGAAGGAGATCACCGGGGAAAGCCTGCTGGGGACGATCCATGGGGAGCCGGGGCGGCATCGCGACGCCTATCTCGAAGCCTCCGGCGTGGTGATGCTCAATCCAAGCGAATGGCTGGCGGGAATCCGCGTGGAAAACCGCTACAAGTACATTCGCGCGCTGCGCAATCCCGACTTCGCCCCCGAACTATATGACCTGCAAGCCGACCCGGGGGAACGGCACAACCTGGCAAGGGAGCGCCCGGACCTGGCCGCCGACCTGAACGCGCGCATTGACGCGCTCAATCCGACCCGCCAGAGCGGCGCCGCCATGAGCGCCGAGGAAGAGGCCGTGGTGGTCGCGCGCCTCAAGGCGCTGGGGTACCACGACTGACGGAGTAGGGGCCTTGGCGGAGATCGGGCGGATCCGACGGATCCGACGGACAGGACAAGCACGGCGAAAAACAGCTTAGTGCAGTCGCTTCATGGTTCCAGGATGATCGCGTCCACCGGACAACCCTGGACCGCCTCGCGGCAGGCCTGCTCCTGTTCAGGCGGGACCGGGTTGACTCGCACTTTTGCGATGGCGTCCTGGACGATGAAGACCGCGGGGCAGAGGTCCTCACAGACGCCGCACCCGGCGCACAAATCCGCATCTACGCGGACCTTCACGCACGGCCTCCTTTCGAAATGGGGACACAAAACTTTTGTCCGGGGAAAAGGCGACTCTTATCCGCCGATTCTTCGCCCGGGCAAAAGTATTGTGTCCCCAGTTCTCGCCTGACGGCCCCTAGAACTTGCTCCCTGCGCAGGTGCTGACGGGCACTCTCTCATCAGCGCCGGCGCCCGAAACTCTCTCCCACTCCGTGATGGCCTCCTCGCCGTGGAGCAGGTCGCGCTCGGCATCCTGCTGGCATGAGACGCACAGCGTCGCGTTCGGCAGCAGTTCGAGCCGCGCGTCGGGAATCCGGCGGCCGCACCACTCACAGACGCCGTACGTCCCGTCGCTGATCCTGCGCAGGGCATCCTCAATCCGGTTCATTTCGCCGCGGCGCATCTCGGCGATGCGCATCTCGATCTCCGTGGTGGAGGACTCGACCGCCTGGTCGGCTGCGTCCGCCGGGATATCCAAGGGCGTTTCGATGGTTTCCTGTTTTTCGACGCGGTGCAGAAGGTCCCCATGCCGCATCAGCAGCTTCCCCTTCAGCACTGCGATCCGCCGGCTCCGCACGCGCCTGGACTGCTTCATTCCTGCCATGTTGCACCAACCTTCCCAAGTTTGACCCGATGATTGCCGCGATGAGTTCGCACCCCGGCATCCTCTGCACCCCATCGGTCCCGACCAGGCGACCGACCCCCGGCAGCTCCCGCCCTGCCTCCACCTCTCCTGCCTCGGGTTCGACCGGAACGGCGGGCCACCCCCGCACCCCGCTGGCTCGTCGTTCCGGCCTCCCCTTTTCTCTCCGGACCCGCTTGCTCCTTCGGGTCCGTCCTCTCGCCCGCGGGTTACTTCAGTTTCATCGTCTCGGCGGCCCCGTTCTTGCACAGGACGACCTTGTCTTCCCGGGCGAGCCAGCCGACCGCCCGCTGGAGCATGTCGCGCGAGCAGTTCACCTCGCGCATCACCTTGCTGGTGGGGACCTCGCCGTGCGAGTTCAGGTAGGTCCACAGGATGCCGGCCGTCTCGCCGATCTGGTCCACCGAGCATACCTTCTCCACTTCCGTCGCACCGCCCATCATCTTCATCGGTTGTCTCCCCAAAAAGCCAGTCTGCAGACTGGGTTGATGACTCACAGGGTATAGTGATACCACCGTCCTTGGGGGGCGGCAATCGGGCAGGTTGCGCGAAAGAAGGTCAGGAAAAAGACGGCGTGGGACTAGGGGATTTTCCTAGTGCGGAGCGTAGGGTAAGAGGGGTTGGGACGACGGCACAGCCCAGGAAGAAGCGGAGCGGGTCAGTCCTTCTCGCTTCGGACCCATTGGATGGCGTATTGGAGCAGGTCTGTGGCGTTGCCGAGGTGCAGCTTGCGCTTGATGTTCTCCCGGTGCGCGTCCACGGTCTTGACGCTGCGGTGGAGGCGGGCGGCGATATCCTTGGTGCCGAGGCCCTGGCCCAGAAGGCGGAAAATCTCCAACTCCCGGTCGCTGAGGCGGTCCACCGGCGACGCCCCGCGCGCCGGATCCCCCGTGGCGACCTTGGTCAGAATGGTCTGGGCCATGTTTGTGGAGAGATAGATGTCGCCGGCGAGCACTTTCCGGATGGCGGCGACGACGTTCTCGCCGGCCTGGTCCTTCATCAGGTACCCCTTGGCCCCCGCGCGCAATGCGCGCTCGCAGTAGATGGCCTCGTCGTGCATGGAGAGGATCAGCACCGGCAGCTTCGGGTGGCGCACCTTGATGTCCTTGGTGAGCTCCAGACCGCTCCCCTCCTTGATGGAGAGGTCCACGATAGCGATGTCGGGCGACATTTCCTCGCAGGCCTTCAGGGCTTCGTGGCTGCTGGCCGCCTCGGCGCAGACGGTCATATCGGGTTCCTGCTGGACGAGATTCATGAGTCCCTGGCGGACGATCGGGTGATCATCCACCAGCAACACCCCAATCTTCCGGGACTTGGCGGGCGCCTTGCCTGTTGCTTCCTTCCGGGCCATGGCTCTCCTCCAGTTGGCGTGCCCTTCCGTGAGGCGCGCGACACAGGGGAAGGCGCCTCCTTTGGAGCACTCTGCGATTCTACACTTCCTGCGCCCAAGTTGCCAACTTCTTCTTCTGACAATGGGCCGATTTCATCGCGCGCATCCGTGACGTAAGGCAACAGGTGGCGGCTTCGGAGACGCAGCGTAACTTATGTTCAGACAGTACGATACGCTTCAGGAGAGGACCTCGTCATAGATGGCGCTGACGGCCCGCGCGGTGGCCTTCCAGTCGTACCGCGCGGCGCGCTGTCGTCCTGCGGCGATCAGGTGTGCCCGCCGGGGGGCCTCGGTTAGAACCGCCCGCAGCCCGCGGGCGATATCCTCCACGCGGAAGGGATCCACATATTCCGCGGCATCGCCGCAGACCTCCTCAATCGCGCCGCCGCGCGCCGCCACCACCGGCAGGCCGTGCAGCATCGCCTCCACGGGAGGGAAGCCAAATCCTTCGTAGACGGAGACATACGCAAGCACTTCGGCGTGCCCATAGAGCCAGTTGAGTTCCGCGTCGGTCCGGTATCCGGCAAGGACGACCCGGTCGCGCAGGCCCGCCCGCTGTGCGCGCTCGACGATCCCCTGGTAGATCCATCCCCTGCGCCCGGCGATCACCAAGCGATGAGGCAGGCCGGCGGCGCGAAGCTGCTCCAGCGCCTCGAATAAACGCGGGAGGTTCTTGCGCGGTTCAAGTGTCCCAACGGCCAGGACAAACGGGCCGTCCGGCGCGGCGGCGGGGCGCACCGCTTCTTCCGGCTGGCGGCGCACCCCCGGATAGACGACGCGCAAGCGCTCCGGCGGCACGGCGAGACGCTCCCGCACGTCATCCGCGGTGGCCCGGCTGTCGCAGATAATCCGCTCGGCGCGACGCGCCGCGCGGTGCGCCGAGCTCTTCTTCCAGAGGCGTTGGGCAGCTGTAAAGGCCTGCGGGTGAATATAATACGCCAGATCGTGGCATGTGACGACCACAGGCCATGGATGGATCAACGGCACGGCCATATCGGGGTAATGCGCCAGGGCGAACCGGCGCGCGCGCAGGGGAAGGGAGAGTTGCTCGGTGAGGATGCGCCCGCTGGAACGGGTCCGGTCAGCGCAGCGGATGAGGCGCGACTCCGGCAACCCAAGCCGGTCCGCGGCGCAGTTCTGGACGGCCACGACCAGGTCGTCGCGCAGCGCCGCGAGCTCGCGCGCCAGTTCAAGGCTGTAGCGGCTGATCCCCGCGCCGTCCGGGCGCACCTGCAGCGCGTTGAGGAGAATGCCGTTGTCGGTCTTGCCTTGTGAGCGAGTCATCCGCCCTCCGCTGCGCCCTGAATGAGGATGTGCCACTTGGGGCGTTTCCAGCTTGAACGGAAGGCGGCGAGGTCCGCTTCGACGGCGCGCCGTTCCTTCTCATACCCGTCCAGGAAGAAGAGCAGGTCGAACTGCTGCGCGGGGGTACCGTATTGCTCATCGAACTGGCGGGCGATCTCGTTGGCAGGGGTGGCGGGGCGGCCCATCACCTGTATCACCGGCAGCCGCAGGCCACGATATCCTTCCGACGGATCGAAGGACTTGAACACCAGCTCGGTGCAGACGATAGCGGAGTCGGTCTGGAAATCGAAATTGAAGTCGTACGGCAGGCCGGCGTAGCCGAATGCGCGCAGGATGGCGCGGGCCTTCTCGACCTTGCTCAGGCGCGGGCGCAGAAGGGCCACGGCGTCCGCAGCCGCGGAATGTTCCAGCGTCGTGAAGACCACCCCCTCGCTCATCGCCTCGATCACGCGCGGCGAATGCCCCAACGTATCTACAACTCCTGATTCGAGATACGCCTTCGGTGCCCGCGAACGCAGCAGTGCCTCGAAATCCCCATCCAGCCGCCCCTGCGCGCGGACCCAGGCGACAACGGCTGGGTCGGCAAAGTACTTCGCGCGCTCCTCCGCCGTGCCGATGAAGACCGCCGCATGCGGCCAGTAGCCGGGAAGGCCGACATTGGAGAGGAACCACTCGCGCCGCTCCAGCAGCACGTCGCCGGGGTCGAGCCGGATCAGCAAACCGGTGATTTGCTCCGGCGAGACGAGCGACGAGCCTTTGCGGTGCACCTGGGTGTCCCCCATCCATTCAGCCACGCCGGTCTGCAGCGGGAACCAGGCCGCATGCACCCCCTCCTGCACGATCTTCACCCCGTTGGCCATGGTGAGAAAACTGCGCTTGAAGCCGGCCTTCTGGAGAGCGTCGGCGTCTTCTTGAATCGCCGCGCGCAGCTCCGGTTGCCGCTTGCCGCGCACGACGCGGGCGACCGTCCAGAGCGCGCCCGCCTCCGTCTCGCGCGCGACGTTCAGAAAGCGGAACTTGACCCGCGCATACTGTCCCGCCGGCAGCCCGGCTTCGGGGGTCGGCTCGTTGAGGACCACCCCAAGCGTCGGGTCCATCTCGGCGGCGGCGATGAAATCCGTCGCCCCGCGGAACTGTGCGAGGAAGGCGGCATAGGTGATGAGGAAGGCATCCTCGCGCTCGGCGGAGTCCTTTAGCTTCCAGTAATCGCGATAGTAGTGACCGACGGAGTCGAGAGCGAAGAGGTAATCCAGGTGCGACTGCCACAGGCCGATGAGGTCGCGGCGGGCCTGCGCCGTGAGGACGTGGCGCTCCGCCGGCTTCTCCTTTGGAAACAGATCGGGACGCGCCTGTGCGGCGGCGACGCTGGCCAGGATGCCCGCGCGGTAACGCGCGCCGGCCTGCAAGTCGGACTGGATGCGCGCGACGCGCTCAGCCGGCTCCATCTCGGTCAGAACAGGCGGTCTGCCCGCCTGCTCCGGCTCGGCGGCGCCCAGAAGGCCCGCCGTGAGGGACAGGATGAACGAGGCGGCGGCGCAGCTCTTCATTTTCCGACTCCTTGCTGCCCTTGGGGAGAGAGACGTGTGCGCGCCCGAAGCCTAGCACTCATGGTGGGATGTGTCAAGAAAATGACGAAGCTCGAATGACGGATGACGAAAGAAACGGCTCAGTCACCTGATCACCCAGTCACCAAATTACCCAATTGCCCGGTCTCCCCCGCGCGCATTCCAAGGAGGCCGCGTAATTGGGCGGGTGGGTAACTGGGTGATTTGGACATTGGGGCTTCATTCGTCATTCCCTCGCGAAACGAAACGGGCGACGGAAGATTCAACTCTCCCGTCGCTCGCTCTATAGATGACCTTGCGAAGGTCACACGAACCTTCGCAAGGTCTGCGTCTTGAGGTGCGAACGAATTACATGTCCTCGTCGTACCCGCCGCCAGCCGGCATGGCGGGCGCCTTCTTCTCCGGAATCTCGGAGATGATGGCGTCGGTGGTCAGCAGCAGCGTGGAGACGCTGGCGGCGTTCTGCAGCGCCAGGCGGACCACTTTCTTCGGATCAATGATGCCTTCCTCGACCATGTCCACGAACCGGTCGGCCGCGGCGTCGTAGCCGTTGTTGCCCTGGCTGGAGCGCACCTTGTCCACGACGACCGAGCCGTCCTTGCCGGCGTTGATGGCGATCTGCTTCATCGGCCAGCTACAGGCGCGCTTGACGATCTCGACGCCGATCGCCTCGTCGCCGGTGAGCTTGAGGTGCGTGAGCTTGTCGGCCGCGCGCAGCAGAGCCACGCCGCCGCCGGGGAGAATGCCTTCCTCGACCGCCGCGCGGGTGGCGTGGAGGGCGTCCTCGACGCGCGCCTTGCGCTCCTTCATCTCGCTCTCGGTCGCCGCGCCCACCTTCACCTTGGCCACGCCGCCGGCCAGCTTGGCGAGGCGCTCTTCGAGCTTCTCGCGGTCGTAGTCGCTGGTGGTCGTGCTGATCTCGTTGCGGATCTGCTCGATGCGCCCCTGGATCGCCTTGACGGAGCCGGCGCCTTCGATCAAGGTGGTGTTGTCCTTGTCAATCACGATGCGCTTGGCGCGGCCGAGGTCCTCGAGCTTGATGCTCTCGAGGTTGATCCCCAGGTCCTCGAAAATGGCGCGCCCGCCTGTGAGCGTGGCGATGTCGTCCAGCATAGCCTTGCGCCGGTCGCCGTAGCCGGGGGCCTTGACGGTGGCGCACTTGAGCGTGCCGCGCAGCTTGTTGACCACCAGGGTGGCCAGCGCCTCCCCTTCGACTTCCTCGGCGACGATCAGGACCGGCTTGCCGGACTGCGCGACCTTCTCCAGCAGCGGCACGAGGTCCTTGATGGCGCTGATCTTCTTCTCGTGGATGAGGATGTAGGCGTCCTCGAGTTCGCACTCCATCTTCTCCGGGTTGGTGACGAAGTAGGGGCTGGCGTAGCCGCGGTCGAACTGCATCCCCTCGACCCACTCCACCTCGGTCTTGATTCCCTTGCCCTCCTCGACGGTGATGACGCCATCCTTGCCCACCTTCTCCATCGCCTCGGCGATCATGCCGCCGATCTCCTTGTCGTTGTTGCTGGCGACGGTGGCGACCTGCTCGATCTCCTTCTTGCTCTTGACGGAGATCTTCATCTTGTCCAGGTCGGCGACGATCTTCTCGACCGCCTTGTCAATGCCGCGCTTGAGCGCCATCGCGTTGGAGCCGGCGACGACGTTCTTGATCCCTTCCTTGAAGATCGCCTCGGCCAGGACGGTGGCGGTGGTGGTGCCGTCGCCGGCGGTGTCGCTGGTCTTGGAAGCGACCTCGCGCACGAGGCGCGCGCCGAGGTTCTCTTCCTTGTCCTTCAAGTCAATTTCCTTGGCCACCGTCACGCCGTCTTTGGTGACCAGCGGCGAGCCGTAGCTCTTCTGGATGATCACGTTGCGGCCGCGGGGGCCCAGGGTGATCTTCACAGCGGCGGCGAGCTGCTCGACGCCCTTCTTGATCTTCTTGCGCGCGGCCTGATCGTAGGCGATGTTCTTTGCCGGCATCGGTGAGTCCTCCTCAAACTGACGTGGAAAGCTGAGACAATATGCCGTGTACCATTAGAACGTGTCGAGAACAACAAGCAAAGAGGATGCCATTGGGGGCCGAGGCGTAACCTGCTGATGTTACGTCACTTGGGGAGACGCGCAGGAGCCGGCGGCGCTGTCATTTTGACAGAAGGGGGGCGGGGGGATGTCATTTTGGCGGGGCGGAGGGGGTTTTCAACACGGAGGGCACGGAGGGCCACGGAGAACGGCGATGCGAGGGAAACGGCAACGACTTTCACCGCGGAGACACGGAGGACATGGAGAACGGCAGTTCATGATTACGGTAACGACAACGACAACGACAACGACGGGACTCACGCAAAGACACAAAGGCGCAAAGAACGGACTTTGAGAGTTCCACTGAGGCATCGCAATAGGCCCTTCCGGACGATATAATGAGTTACGGCAAAGGGTGAACGGATATGAAGGCGGCAAAGCAATCTGTCTTGCGTCAAGCGCTTCGGCTGAACCCCGTGGAGCGGGCCGAACTTATCGAGGCACTCTACCGGAGTTTCAATGCGCCAACCGATAAGCGCACGGATGCCGCATGGGCTGAAGAGGCGGAGTCGCGCATTGACGCCCACGACGCTGGCCGTATCCGCGCGTTTCCGCGCCTATCCGAGGCCAAGTAGTGCGTCCGCCGCCGTTACTATCCCCCACCGTTCTTTGCGTCTTTGCGGCTTTGCGTGAGCGCCGTTGTTGCCGTTGCTGTAGCCCTGACGCATCTTTCTCTGCGTCCTCTGCGACTCTGCGGTGAAAGTCGTATCGTTGGCCCTTCCCTTACCATTGAAGCACGGCCTCAACTTCGTTATTCTGAGCGCGCCAGATTCCCCCCGGCTGGTGATAAGGAGACCGCCATGCAGATGTCCGAACTGGTCAAGAAGAGCCGAACGTACCGCCGCTTCTATGAGAATCAAGCGGTGAGCATGGAGACCTTGCGCAAGCTGGTGGAGTTGGCGCGGCTGAGCCCCACCGCCTCCAATAAGCAGCCGCTGAAGTTCATGCTGTCGAACACGCCAGAGCGCAATGCGAAGATCTTCCCCAGTCTCGCCTGGGCGGGATACCTCAAGGAGTGGGGCGGGCCGGCGGAGGGGGAACGGCCCGCGGCGTACATCATCATCCTGGGGGACAAGGAGATCAGCGCGAGCTTCGGCGTGGACCACGGCATCGCGGCGCAGAGCATCATGCTCGGCGCGGCGGAGTTGGGGCTGGGGGGGTGCATGATCGGGTCGGTCACGCGCCCGAAGCTGGCGGCGGAGTTGGGCATTCCGGAGCGCTACGAGATTCTGCTGGTCCTCGCGCTGGGGAAACCGAAGGAGACGGTGGTCATCGAGCCGGTCGGCGCGGAAGGGGATATCAAATACTGGCGCGACGAGAAAGCCGTCCACCACGTGCCGAAGCGGTCGCTGGATGAGCTGATTTTGACGGTGTGAACCGCCAAGCCCGGTGCGCTTGCGCACCTGTCGCCAAGAACGCCAAGAACGACGAGACAGGGGGTAACAACAGAAGGCCTCACGCAAAGCCGCAAAGACGCCAAGAACAACGAAAGAAACGACGCCCATGGTTTCCCGTCGTACTTTGCGCCTTTGCGTCTTTGCGTGAAGCCCGTTTCCGCTGTTGCCAGAAGACTGCCGTTCTTGGCGTCCTTGGTGTCTTGGCGGTTAACTTCCTCGTTTCCGTACGTACAGCACCAGCGGCAGGACGATGCCCAGGAACAGCGCGCCCACGACCCCCAGGCCAATCCATAGACTTGCCGAGGAGCGCACCACCGCGCGCAGGCTGCACTCCCCCGTCAGCGGCAGGACATAGACGGTGTCGTTGAACGACCCGTGCAGCAGCGCGGTCTGTTCGCCGGCCTCCAGCGCGACGGGCGATCCCCACAGCGTCTCCCCCTTGGCGACGGTGTCCCAGATCGGCTGGCCGGTGTAGTAGGAGGTGATCACCCTCCCGTCGCGCGCGTTGAGGGCATAGACGTGATTGTCGAGCGAGGCGACGGCCACCGCCGGGTCGGCCCCGGCGTGGAAGAAACTCGGCGCGGAGTACACCTCGCCGCCGAGGTGGCGCTTCCAGAGCAGTTCGCCGTCGGCGCAGCGGAAGGCGTAGACGTTGTAATCGTGCGAGCCGACGAAAACCACGGACGTCCCATCCACGTCGCCGACGCAGGCGGAGTTGTCAATCCAGTTTCCCGCCATGCGCTTCCAGCGCTCCTTGCCGGTCTGCGCGTCGAGCGCGATAAGGTTGCCGAACTTCGAGCCGAGGAAGAGCAGCGGCGAGTCCCCTTCCGGCTCGACCGTCGGCGAGCCGAACACCTCATGCGGCATCTGATACGTCCAGAGCGGCGTCGGCCCGCGCGTGGCGCGACTCGCGCCGGCGGGGGTCGCGTCGAACGCCTGGAGCAGCCCCTTTCGCGCGGCGACGAAGAGCAGGAAGCGCCCGCCGATCATCCTTCCGACGGGCGAGCCGACCGGCCCCTGGCTCACCTCGCGCCGCCAGAGCTCGCGCCCCGTCTCCATCTCCAGCGCGAAGAGCAGCCCCGTCTGTTGCTCACGCGCCAGCGCCTTGTCGAAGACGAAGCAGGTGATATACAGCGTGCCGCCGCACAGCAGCGGGGCGGACAGGATGGCATCCCCCATTGTGCTGGTCGGCGGGACCAGCTCGTGAGTCCAGAGGCGCGCGCCGGTCGCGGCGTCGTGCGCGTACACCGTCCGGTCGGCCGACCCCCAGAAGGCCACGTCGCGCCCAGCGACCTGCCCGATGGCGGGCGCTTCCTGGATTTCGCCGTTGGTGATTTTGAACCAGCGCTGCCGCTTGTCGAGCAGGTCCAGCGCGTGCAACGTCTGGTCATAGCCGCCGATGAACGCCATCGGGCGGCCCGCTACGATGGCGACGGCGGGGGAGGCCCACACGGCGAGGCCGACCTTGTAGCGCCGACCGCCTTTGCTGGAGAACTGCCATTCCCTGATTTCGCCCGGGCTCGCCTGATCCCATGCGCAGACCGCGCGCGCGTCCGCGCCGCCGCGGCCGGACAACCATTGTGTATCCGCTGCGCGCGCTACGCCGCAGGAGGAGAAAACCGCCAAGAGCAACAGTAGGGACGTAGCGGCGGGCGGCCGCAAGTGGCGCGGACTATCCAGTCCGCGTCCCGCGCCACAGGCGCGGGAGAGGAGGGAGCGGAAGGAACGCATGATGATCGCGGGTTGGATAACCCGCGCCACATTGCCTGCTCGCGCAAGCCGCATGGTCATGGCATCGGCTCCCAGGTGTCCTTGAGCCGGATCGCCTTGCTGGGGCAGTTGTCCACGCACTTCAGGCACATGTGGCACTCGCGCGGGTCCACCGTCCCGTGCTTGACCGCATCCACACCGCAGACCTCGTCGCACTTGCCGCAGTGGGTACAGAGCGAATGGTCAGTCTCGAGCTTGCGGACGCTCTGCTTCGCCACCCAGGCGATGGCCTCGCGCCACGGGCAGAGGTAGCGGCACCAGATATGAGGCACTGCCAGCGCCGCCAGGACGACCATGACCGTCGCCAGGATCGAGGCGGGGTCGTACACCTTGTTGAAGCCGAAATGCACCGGCGAGGTGATCACCAGTCCGGCGACGGAGGCCCCCACGACGATGCCGAAGGAGATGACGCGCAGCCGCCGCAGCCGCGCGTCCCACTGGCGCATTCGCCAGACCAGAATCAGCAGGATCAGCACGAGCACCTCGGACCAGTAGATGCTGGCGTCCTCGACGAAGAAGATGCGCGTGGCGGAGAGCCAGGCCATCCAGCCGAGGAAGATGCCCGCGATCAGCAGGGCCAGCGCCAGCAGCTTGCCGGAGAAGGGGTACCCCGCGCGCTTGCGGCAGCGGTGGCTGTCGCCGAACACCATGGCGGCGAACTCCTGCAGCGCGCCGGTCGGGCAGATCCAGCCGCAGAACATTGGCCCGAAGATCAGCGAGGTTACCAGCACCATCACCGGGACGGAGCAGTAATACAGCGCGACGATGTTCTCCCGCCCGATTTCGCTCAGCCCGCGCTGGAAGTTGCGGATCATCCCGAAGACGCCAAGGCAGGTGTAGACGACAAAGATGAAGATGGCGATGCCGAAGAGCTGGTTCAGGTGGCGGTAGAACTGCCGGCGCTTCTCCGGCAGGATGATCGGCAGGACGGCCAGCAGCCCCAGCGCCAGGACGGTGAGCAGTTCGACGTAGCTCCCCTGCATCCCGCTGAGGGCCTTGTCCACCAGCTTGATGTTGCTCGTAAAGCGCTCGAGAATATCCTGCAGTGTGTTCATGCGGTCCTCGCCGGACAACCCAATCTCCTAATCTCCCAGTTGCCCAATCGCCATCCCATCCCTGCAAGCGACTGGGGGCAGGAGGCTGTGGGAAGGCGGGAAATTGGGAGACTGGGTGACTGGGTGATTGGGAAGGCAGGACATTCCTTCGTCATTACGATTTCGTCATTCGTCATTCTTTGTCCCCAAGAACTCCGCGACGAACGGCGTCGTGGGCGCGCGGAAAATCTCCTCAGTCATGCCGACCTGCTCGATTCGCCCGGCGCGCATCACGGCGCAGCGGCCGCCGATGCGGCGGGCCTCGTCGCGGTCGTGCGTCACGTGAATCGTCGCCGTGCCGAGTTCGTCATGGAGCATCCGTAGCGTGCGCAGCATCTCCGGTCGCGCGAATTCGTCAATGCCGCTCAGCGGCTCGTCCAGCAGCAGCGCGCGCGGGTTGACCACCAGGCTGCGGGCCATCGCCACGCGCTTTCCCTCGCCGCCGGAGAGGTTGGCCGTGCTGCGCCCCAGCAAGCCGCGCACGCCGAGAAGCTCCACGATCCGCTCGAAACGCAGGTCCTTCTCCTCCGCCGCCAGCGGGAGGTACGCCAGGCCGAACCGGATGTTCGCCGCGACGTCCATGTGCGGGAAGAGGTCCACCGTCTGCGCCACGTAGCCGATGCGTCGTCGGTGCGGCGGCAGGCCGCCGGCATCCTCCCCTTCCAGGAAGAGCTGCCCCGCCCCCACTGGGTGCGCGCCGACGAGGGTGCGCAGCAACGTCGTCTTGCCGCAACCGCTGGGACCGAGCAGCAGCAGGTAGTCGCCGCGCATCAGGGACAGGGAGATTCCCTGCAGGGCGAACCCATTCAGCCGCACGGTCAGATTTCTGAGTTCAAGCAGCGGCGTCACGGGCCGGCTCCTTCATCCCTTGCGCCGACGGCAGCGCGCGCGTGGCGACCTGCAGCAGGAAGAACATCGCCATCGAAAAGAGCAGCAGCAGCGCCACCAGCGGGGCGGTTTCGACCACGCCGACGCTGTTGAAACGGTTCCATGCGGCGACCGGCGCGGATTCCGGCGTCGGGGCGATGAACAGCAGCGCGCCGAACTCACCCGCCGCGCGCGCCCAGGCCAGCACCGCGCCCAGAAAGATTCCGCGCGACGCCAGCGGCAGCGCGACGCGGCGGAACGCGCTCCAGGAGGGCGCGCCCAGCGTGCGCGCGGACATCTCCAGCCCCTCCGGCACGCTGTCGAACGCGGCGATGGCCGGCCGCGCCAGGAAGGGCATCGCCACGAACACCTGCGCCGCGCAGATTCCCAGCAGCGTGCCGTCGAAGCGCAGCCCGAACAGGTTGAAGAAGGTCTCCCCCAGGAACTGCTGCCGCCCCAGCACCGCGACAAGCGCAATTCCCGCCACGGACTGCGGCACGACGATCGGCACGTCCATCAGCGAGAGCAGCAGCGTCCGTCCGGGGAAGCGCAGCCGGCTCATCGCGTACGCCAGCGGCACCGTAAAGAGCGCCAGGAAGAGCGTCGAAGCGGTGGCGGTGATCAGCGTGATTCCGATGGCGGAGCGGACGCGTTCGTCGCGCAACACGCGCAGCAGATTGTGCGGGTCCTCGCCGAGCAGAATGATGATCACCGGCAGGAGCACCAGGAAGAGCAACGCCAGCCCGGCCCCCAGGAAGAGTATCGCCATCCCGGATCGCAGCCGCCCGCGCGCGCCGAAGAGAGCCATGACGATGAACAACGAGATGAAGGTGGATTCCCAGGCATACGGCTGGCAGAAGGTGAAACTCAGCGTGACGCACCAGAAGCAAGCCAGCAGGCGCATGGAGCGCGAGCAGGCCGCCAGCCCCAGCGCGAAGAGCAGGAAGAGCGCCTCGGCGTTCTTCATCCCCACAATGAAGAGGAAGAAGAGCGCGAAGTACCCCGCCACGAAGGCGTACCAGTAACGCGCGGGCATGTGCCGGTTGACCTTGACACCGACGTACAAGATGATGAGGTTCACCATCAGCAGCGCGCCGCTGGTCAGCGCGTCGGGCGCGAGGCGGTTGCCGATGGCGGCGTGCGCCGCGATGAGAAACATGCTCCCGGCCCCCAGCAGCAGGTCCCCTGCGCCCCGCAGCAGAATGATGGCAATGACGACGTTCGCTGCCAGCAGGAGCAAGTTGAAGAGCTCCAGCGGCCGGACCGCCCCCAGCGCGCCCAGCACCCCGACCGCCGCGACATGCGCGGCGAGGAGGGACAAGACGACGACGGTTCGCGTGTTGCGTGCGATGGTCATTGTGACCCCGTCGAGAATGACGAAGCACGAATGACGAATGACGAAGGAAACGGCGAATGCCCCAATACCCCAACGCCGTGGCGCTTGGGCAAGTTCGGACGTTTGAAGCCTTTGCCGTTTGACTCGTCATTCGTCATTGCAGCACCCCGGCGTACTCCGCAATATCCTCCACCACCGCGTACTTCTCCTTCGGCCCATAGAACCGTGGCCGTGTCATCGGCACAAAGCCGTTGCGTTCAAGCAGGCCCGACTGCGCGCCGAGCAGGCAGCGAACGAACTTCAGCGCAGCGGCCTCGTCCGCGCCCTTATCCGGAATGCTCAGCGTCCAAGTGATTGGAGCGCCTTTCACCGTCACCATCTCCGCCGCCCCCGAACTGAGTTTCTGGAACTGGACCTCAGCGACGCTATAGTCCACATCGGGCGAGCCGAGGTCCACGGTTTTGTCGAGTTCGGTGTATCGAATGTCGTGCGCGATGCAGGTGGAGCGATAGACGAAAGCATAGTCCAACTCGCCGTTCCTGAGCAGCGGCGTCAGGCGCTCGATGTCGTCCACCACCTTGGCCGTCCTGGCGACGAGCCGGTCGCATAGGGAAGGGTCCTTGCGCCGCGCGCCTTCGAGCTTCCAGACCAGGAGCGTGCGGTAGCCGACGGGGCCGGTGTTTTCGTTCGCGCGGCCGAGCCGCACGTTCTCCTGAAGCAGCACGGGGGGCCAGTCTTCCTCGGCGCGGCTGATTTCCGGCGCGCGCGCGCCGACCGCCAGCACCATCCGGTCCCCGGCGAAATCCAGCCGCCAGGAGCAACTCCCCTTCAGCAGCGTCGCCACCAGATCGCTGTCGGCCAGGAGGATCACGTCACAGGCGCGGCCCAGTTCGGTCAGCTTGCGGCAGGCCACCTGGCTGCCGCTGCCTTCGGCCAGGAGGTTCAGCCCGAGCGCTTTGCACGGCTCGCGCAGGGCGTCCACCACGGGGGTCAGGCCGGCGGCATGGAAGAGGCGAACATCGGCGGCCTCAGGCGCTTTCCGCCCGCAGCCGCAAAGCATTACGGCAACCAACGTGAGAGAACCGGCGATGCGTGAAGCGCTTGTCATTGCGAACAATTTCCGGCCTCGCCGTCCTCCGTGTCTCCGTGACTCCGTGGTGAAGACTCCGCTTTCTCCGCCGTGCCATCCTTGCGCGCCTTCTGCCTTGCGCCGAGCGCCGCGCCGAGGGCGATGACGCACTGCGCCCCTTCGGGCACGTGGATCGGGCGGTTGAGCGTCTCCTGCACGGCGCGGACGAGCGCCGCATTCAGCGCCCCGCCCCCGACGAAGCAGAAGCCGCCGCGCTGCCCGACGCGCCGCGTCATGCTGCCGATGCGCGACGCGATGGCGTTGTGCGCCGCCGCGGCAATGTCCGACTTGTGGACGTTGCGCGCCAGCATCCCCACCACCTCGCTCTCGGCGAAGACCGCGCAGGTGGCGTTCATCTGGATCATCGTCTCGGAGGTGAGCGCCTCGGCGACGAACTCCTCGTAGCTCAGGCCGAGCTTGACGGCGAGCATCTCCAGGAAGCGCCCGGTTCCGGCGGCGCATTTGTCGTTCATGCTGAAGTCCTCGATGTCGCCGGAGTCGTCGAGGGCGATCACCTTGGTGTCCTGCCCGCCGACGTCAATGACGGTGTGGATCGGTCCGTCGGGGCCGGGGCGGAAGAGCGCGCCCGCCGCGCACGCCTTGATCTCCGTCATCACCATGTCGCCGAAATCCGCCAGCCGCCGCCCGTAGCCGGTGGTCGCCACCGCTGCCACGTCGGACTCGGAGGCGCCGGCTTGTTTCAACGCGGCGCGGAAAGTCTCCGCCGCCATCTTGCCGGGGAGGTTGCCGCTGGGGACCACGAGCGCGGCGCGGATGGCGTCGCCGTCCAGCAGTACCACCTTGGTCGTCGTCGAACCGATATCCACTCCGGCGCAGATCATTCTCTTTCTCCGCAGTGCAACTGTCATGCATACGTCATTGCGAGGAGTCCCCCGCACGGCGGGAGACGACGAAGCAATCTTTCGGAGCCGATGGAGCCAATGAGTCGAGTAGACGGACCGGCGTTCTCACCTCCGAAAGATTGCCTCGCTCCACTCCGTTTCGCTCGCAATGACGGCGCCCGAACCTTTCGCTCTTTGGACAATCACCAGGCATTCGTCATTCGTGCTTCGTCATTCCGTCCCGCTCACCGTCTCCAGAAACGCCTCCAGCCGCACGCGCAACTGCTCGGTGTCCTCCAGGCTGTAATCGGTGCGCAGGTTCATGAACGGGATCTTCCGCGATTTGAGGATGCGCGCCAGCCGGTAGCTCTCCATGTCGAAAAGCTGGCAGAGGCGCAGCCCGTAATGGATCACGCCGTCGGCATGGAACTGCTCGACCAGCTCCAGCACGCGGCTGAGGCGCGTCCCCTGCGAAATGAAGCAGGGGCAGGGGCTGGCGAAAACATACCGCGCCGCCAGCGCCCGCATCAGCGCGCTGCGGCTCTTTTCGTCAATAACCACCGGGTCGAAGAAGCTCTGCGCGCCGGTGCAAAGGGTGTCGGCGACGACATCCGCGCCGGACTCCTCGATGAGGTTCAACGGCTTGAAATTGGGCCAGAGGATCGGCGCGCCGGTGAGCACCATGCGCGCGCGCACCCGACGGCGCGCGGGGCGAAACGCCTCCGCTTCGGCCAAGGCGGCCTGCGCCTGTGCGGCCCATTCATTCAGGTCAACGCCGAGGGCGCTGGACTGGAGGATGAGGAAGAAATCTCGGATGGAGATCGCGCCGGCGCCAGTCGCGCCACGCGCGGGGTTCGCCGCGCGCGCCTCCTGGAACTTGCGCACGAGCGCCGTCCGCTTGCGCCCCGCCTCGATCGCCTCCAGCAACGCCCCCTTTCGGATGGGGCCGAAGCGCGCGGAGAGGAACTCCGCCAGCCGCTCCACCTCCGCCTGCGCGGACTTGCCGTAGCGCGCGGCATCCTGCTCCGGGGGCAGGTTGAACGTGAACGTCGGCTTGAAGTCCGCGAGCACCTCGCCCAGCTTGCGCTTCGCGTCGCAACTGGCGGCGACGACCAGCGCGTCGCAGCGGTTCGCCAGGCTCTCGCGGTCGAGGAAGGAGCCGAAGGAGGACTTGGCCACCGGGCAGACCTCGCCGGAGAGGACTTCCTCGCCGGGCTGCACGAGGGCGGCGTTGCCGCAGTCGAGCCTCACCGGCCGCGCCCCCGCCGCCCAGATCAGCTCCGTCGGGACCATGTTGCAGAAATATCCCACCAGCGGCCTATCCGCGGGGATGGCGGCGGGGTCCATCCGCTGTTCGAACCAGGCGATATTCGCCGGGCGATGCGACAGCCCCGCCTGCAACTCAAGCTGCTGCGCGGCGACGAACCGCGCGCGCTTCCGCGCGCCGGGGTCCTCCGCGTGGGTGGGGCCGATGGCGTAGCGATTGTCGAATTGGTTCATGGGATCCAGTCTTGATGGCGCCACTCTTCCAGTATACCAAACGCCGCGCCCTACCGCCGAAACTACGGGTCAACGACCCCCGCAGGATGCCGGTCCGGACACAGGATTCCCTAGACGCACCTATCTCACTCTTGTGGGGGATGTTATGAACGAATTCGCCTTGACGTATTGGCGTAGAGAATCGCGGCGGGAAAATCAACTTTCGGCAGGAATCATGAATCTGTACTCTCAGAGCCGGGTCGCGCGGGTGGTCAGAGAGCCACACGTTTCGACCGTGCATGGAGGCTGATCCCCAGCGCGCGAACGACCTTGAGGACCGTGGCGAATTCCGGATTGCCGTCCGGGGAGAGCGCCTTGTACAGACTCTCCCGGCGCAGGCCGGTCTTCTCAGCGATCTGCTTCATCCCGCGCGCCCGGGCAATGGCGCCCAATGCTTGCACGATCAGCGCGGAGTCGCCTTCCTCCAGCGCGGCTTCGAGGTAGGCGGCCACATCCTCCTCGGTTTCAAGATACTCCGCCGCGTCGTATGCCCGAGTCTTAAGCTTTGCCATGTTGCTCTCCCTCCAATTGCCGACGAAGGCATTGAGCCTTGAGAATGTCTCGCGCTTGTGTGCGCTTGTCTCCGCCTGCGAGCAAAATCACCAACACCTTCCCGCGCCAGGTCAAATAGACGCGATACCCCGGACCATGATCGATGCGGAGTTCTGAAACCCCTTGTCCCACCGGCTTCGCGTCACCGGCCAGACCAAGTCGCAATCGGTCGATGCGTACAAGAATGCGCGCCCTGGCCGTTCGATCATGCAAGCTGGCCAGCCATGTGGCGAACACTTCTGTCTGAAGAACTTCCACCATGGTTACCAGTCTATCATGTGTAGCCCATAGGATACAAGGCTATTTACTCCACCGAAATGGCCCAGAAGACAAACAGAGGTCATGCTTGACTTGTGCAAACCGCGCAGCAATACTCCGGATGTACACGGGGCATCGTAGACACAGAAAAGGACCGAGAGACGCCATGCGTGGTTTGCCACAGGAATTGGGTCGTGGGCCCATAGATACCGGGATCGGTGTGTGTCATCTTTGTCATAAGCCAGCCATACTCCAAATGAGTCATCTTCTGCCGAAGGCCGCTTACCGCTTGCTCCGAGATACCACCGTTAATAATCCGAATCCCATCTTGGTGAGTAAACAAGGTGCGGTGTCAACTTCACAGCAAGTAAAGCAACCGTTTCTTTGCAGGACCTGCGAGGACAAGTTCTCGAAACGCGGTGAGCACTGGGTCATGTCTCAGTGTGCGCGCAGCAACAACTGTTTCCCGCTGCGAGAAGCGCTGCAAACCACGCGCCCTCTTGCCTCTGAGAATGATTTCTATGCCTACGCTCTCGAAACCGTTGCGAAGCGCCACATAAGTGATTGCATCTATTTCGCTGCAAGCGTCTTCTGGCGTGCTGCCGCAGCGCCGTGGCCTTGCGGGTCCAAGGTAGTCCCCCGTCTGCCTATAGGGCCATATGAAGAGCCACTCCGCCGTTTTCTCTTGGATGAGAGGCCATTCCCCAGCGAGATCATCATATGGCTTTGGAGCATTCCGAAAGGCGACTCTGTCATGCTGACACATGTGCCCGCAGCGCACAGAGCACGAGACGGTTGGCAGCACTACTTCGTCATTCCGGGCTTGCTCTTCTTCATGTTTGTGGGCAACCGCATCCCGGACTGCTACCGGCAGCTATCATTGACGGACATGCAGCCAAAAGCGATTCTTGCCCCATCTTACTACGCTTCTCCCTTCCGGCACTTGCGCAAGTTAGTCAAGGAAGGACCACTTCTTGGTAGACTGCGACGGTCTGATATGTCGTGACCGTAACATGCCGGAGTGATACGGATTTCTATCAGGCTTGATTTCCATGTCTTAGTGGTGCGCCCCTACCCCCCCCGAATCTCGACTCCGTCACCTTCACCCCCCCATGTTCCAGCGAGAGGCAGCCGTCGCGCGGGCATTTCTCGACGCATTTCAGGCAGAGGACGCAGTCGTACGAACTCACGTCCGGCTGCTCCATCTCGGCGCGGACGCGGTCGATGTGCATGGGGCAGACCTCGGCGCAGACGCCGCAACGGTTGCACTTGAGGGCCTCCTTGCGCAGCCGGAACATCCCGCCGCGGTTGAAGATGCCACTGATCATCCCCATCGGGCAGAAGCGGCACCAGAGCCGCCGGCTGGTGATGAAGGCGAACCCGAAGAAGAGCAACAGCGCGACGCTTGCGACGCGGAAGAATCCCCACCCCCATTCCCACGACGGCCACCCGGAGGCCATCCCCGGCCCACCCGCCGCGACGGGGCAAATCTGCTGGCTCGGACAGATTTTGCAGAAGGGGTAGAGCGGTATCTTGCAGCCGGCGAATTTCCCGTTTGCGTCCAGGTGCGGATAGAGCTTCGCCATTGCCAGCGCGATGCCGGCGAAACTCAGCCCGGAAAAGAGCAGCCCCAATTTCACCGGCTGCGAGGGCTTCAGGTGCGACAGGCCGAGTTTGCGCCGGATGAAATCGAACGCACATCCCAGCGTGCTCAGCGGGCAGAGCCAGCCGCACGTCCAGCGCGCCGAGACGAAGCAGAGCGTCAGGAAGAGCGCCGTCGCCCCCAGCAGCACGGAGAGCGCGCCGATGACCGCCGGGTCGTGCGCCGAGATGCCGCGCAGGTCCAGTTGCAGGAGCCGCTGCGTCAGCTCCATGTTGCACCCCTGCACGTAGCCGCCGTCGGCGGTGAAGCGGCAGGGGGCCGAGGGGAGGTGCGTCATGCGCCGGTCGCTTTGGAGGACCGGGGAGGTCTCCCCCAGCGTCATGATGTCAGGCCGCGCGTGGGGGCGGCGTGCCACCATCGCCTGGTAGTCCGCGTAATCCTGCCTCAGCGCGAACCCGCCATAAAGCAATACCAGCAGGCAGGTTATGCGCACGGCGAGGCGGAACCTGGCGAGGCTCAACAGCGGCTGGATCAGCACGAGTAGCGACGCGACGCCACCCATGAGGTACGCGGGGCGGATGAGGAACCAGTAGAACCCTTCACGGCCCGGCGGTACGGAGCGGTACGCACCGAACACCGCCAGCACAGCCAGCGCGACGACCGCCGCCGGGAGGAGCAGGAAGAGCTTGTACCACCGGTTGCGCGGCAGGTACATCGCCGGGAGGATGATGAAGGTGAAGACGGCGAAGAGTGGCGAGTTGAGCGCGGCCAACCAGCGCTCCGCCGCCGCGTTGAGCGTCGCGAGGTGATACGCCGCGACGAATGCACCCAGCAGCGCCGCGCCGATAAGCACTGCGCGCAGCGGGGGGTTCGGCCTGCGGGAAGACGACCTGTCCCGATCCGTAGGGGCAAGGCATGCCTTGCCCCTACAAGAGGGGGCGCCCAGCCGCCGCAACGCCGGCAGCAGCCCCACCGCCATCAGCGTCAGCAGCGGCGAGGTGAGCGGCGCCGCGAAGCGAAGCAGAGGCTCAATCAGTTGAATGACGCGCACGGATCTTCCGGATTGTAAGAAGTGCGAAGATGACCGAGATCGGCAGAAGGTACCAGAGGAAATACCAGCCGGCATGACTGTCGGCGATGACTTCGATGGTCGCCACGGAGGGAGGCTCCGCGGACGATGGCGCGCGGCTCCAGCGGAACTGCCGCAGCCGCTCACGCGCGATCGGAGCCAGCGCAATCTGCTCCCCCACGACGTTCGCCGCGCGCACCTCCGGCCCCCATTTCAATTGAAAGCCATCCGAGGCGAGCTCCTTCTCCGGCACGGCGAAAACGAATCGCATCGAAACGATCCGGCCGAGGTCGCGGAAGAGGCTCTTCTCCTCAATGAGCAGTGGGAACTGTTTCCCATTTTCGTCCGCCACGGTGACCTGCGAAGGATCGTCCACGGAGAAGGCGGGGTCGTCGAGTCGGCCGAAGACCAGCGCCGTCCCCGGCTCCGAGGGCGCCGGGGCGCCGGTCGCGGAAAGCTGGCTTTCATCCGGCGGGAGGAACTGCAACGAGGCCTGCTCGGCTGCCGTGCGCCCGCACAGCAGCGCCAGGAAAGTCAAGACGGCGGCGATGGTGGCGGCGCGGTTCACAAGGCTACTCTGCCAATCTGAACTGGCCGAAGATGATCGGGTCGCGCACCGAGTACGAGTTCCCGCGCCAGTAGGTCACCGTCTTGGCCTGGCCTGTCGTCAGCGTGCGGGTGAAATTGGCGCAAAACGCCTTGGCTCCCTGACCGCCCAGCAGGCCGCGCGGGATGCGGCATTCGATGGCGCTCTTGTCGGGACTGGCGGCGGCCTCGATGGCCACGCCGGGCCGGGCGCAGGAGACTTTGCCGCTGAGCCGGTCGAACGTGATGGCGACCGGGGCATCGGACGACGTCGGCGCGACGTACATCAACGCTTCATCGGCCTGGGCATTGGCCCCGCCCTGAAAATTTACGAGGCAATACAGGTTGCTCTCGTCGGAGAGCATGCGCACGCGCACCTGCGCGTCCGCCTTGCGATTCTCGGCGAACCCGCCGCGCCCCGAACTGTACGTGTAGAAATCGGTGCAGAGGGCGGCGTTCCCCCATTCGGCAGGCTGGGCCTGGCCGTCAATCTTGATCTCGTTCGCGCGCGACACGGCAACGATGTCCGCCGCGTTTTCCAACTCCACCGACTTGAATTCCTGACTCGCGTTCTGACCGTTGAACAGCCGCAGGCTGATCTTGTACTTGCCGTCGGCGATGCCCGGTTTGCGCCGGAGCGTGACGGTGAAGAACTCCTTCTTGCCGCCCCCCTTGACGGCCCTCAGCAGAGGATAACCTTTCCAGTCGGAAGAGGGAGCGATCTGCCCCGTGAACTCACCGCTCTTGACTTCCAGATTGATGCTGACGATGTCCCGGTCCATCGTATTGAGCAGGTAAACGCGGAAGGAGGCTTCCTGGGCGATGCGAAGCTGCCCGTCGCGGATGTCCACCTTGACGGCGAGGTTGTCCTTCGCCTGGGCGAAAACGTCGTTGCACAGGTGCGCTCGGGCGGGGGTGATGCAGGCGGCCAGTAGAAGCGCGCAGAGGGTAAGACGCCACATGCTAATTGTCCTTAGATAAGAAGTTCCGGCGGCATGCCCCGGCTATTGACGAGGACTGCACATCTTCATTCGATTATCCCTTACAGCCGGGGGTTTTGCAACAAGCGAACGTAAGCTTCAAGCGGCGCATTGGTTATGATGTGGAGTTCCCGCTTGTTGCAGAGGCGTAACACTTGTCCGCCCGAAGACCGTGTGGGCACGGGCTTTAACCCGTGCACCGTTCTGGCGGGCTAAAGCCCGCCGCTACACGGGCTTCTTGCAGGAACGCGATTGGCCCGTGCGGAGAAGTCGGGGTTCGCTGCAAGGGCATGCCCCTACCTGAACGCGCACCGCATCTCTCTCCCATCGGAGTACCATCGGGGGTACAATATTTCAGGGCGGCCGGCGTCGGCGGCAGACCGGCGGGCCGCGTCATATTCCCTCTTCCGTGGGACCATTGGAGGCAATGCTATGAGAACCTTCTGCGTCAGGTCGGTCAGCGCCGTGTGCGCCGCAATCCTTTTCATCGGAGCGTCCGCCGCTCTCGCCCAGCCGGCGAAAACGCGTCCGCTGCCCGCCCCTCAAACCACAGGGGGCAAGCCGCTGATGGACGCGCTCAAGGCGCGCCATTCCGCCCGCGCCTTCCTCCCGCGCAACCTCCCCGACCAGGTGCTCGCCAATCTGCTCTGGGCCGCCGACGGCATCAATCGCGACGACGGCAAGCGCACCGCCCCCTCGGCGATGAACTGGCAGGAGGTGGACATCTACCTCGCCACCGCCGAGGGACTCTACCTGTACGACGCCAAGGCGAAGAACCTCGTGGTGATCTCCACCGGCGACGCCCGCGCTGCGACCGGCGCCCAGCCCTTCGTGAAGGACGCCCCGCTCAACCTCGTTTTCGTAGCCGATCACGCCAGGATGGGCAAGGCCTCGCATGAGGACAAGATGGTCTTCTCCGCCGCCGACACCGGCTTCATCAGCCAGAACGTCTACCTCTTCTGCGCCTCCGAGGGGTTGGACACCGTCGTGCGCGTCCCGCCGGACCGCGACGCGCTGGCCAAAGCCCTCAAACTCCGGCCCGATCAGAAGGTCGTCCTGGCCCAGACGGTGGGGTACCCGGCGCAGTAGAGCCGGGGGACGGATGATTTGCGATTACTGATTTCTGATTTGCGATTTCTGATTTAACGGCAGGGACACGGTGGAGCGCGCTGTCCCCAGCGCGCTTGTTTCTGGCGTGTGCAGCCCGGAAGTTGTAGGGGCGCAGCATGCTGCGCCCTGGCGGTATCTGTCCTGCGGGCATGGCTTGTCGTCCGGTAAGCGGAAGGAACGAACGATATCGCGGGTTGGATAACCCGCGCCACACTGCTCCCCCGTGATCGCGCTGGCACCGGTCGGGCAGAAATGCTAGAACTGCCTGTGCCGTTCGTTCTCCGTGTCTCTCCGTGGCCCTCCGTGGTGAAAAAGGCCGTAATTTCAAGGACATGAAATGGAAGATATGATTCGCAAGGCAGTGCAGGGGGTCACCGGCGCGCAGTATGTCGAAGTGCGAGTGCATCGCGGGCGCGGCTCGCACGTCACCTGGTCCGGCAAGGAGCTCGAAGGGATCGGCGAGAGCACCAGCCTGGGCGGCTGCGTGCGGGTGCTGGTGAACGGCGCGTGGGGGTTCACCTCCTTCAACGACGTCGCCGACCTCCCCCGCTACGTGGCCATGGCGCGCGATCAGGCGCGGCTCATCGGCGGCGGCACCGCGCGCCTCGCCCCCGTCGCGCCGCACACTGGCACGTACAAGACGCAGCCGCAGGAGGACCCGGTCAAGGTCTCCCTGGCCGAGAAGGAGGCGCTCTGCCGTGCCTACAACGAGGCGCTGCGTCGCGGTTCCGACCGCATCAAGACCAGTTCCGCTCGCTACATAGACTCCTCCGGCAGCCTCTTCTTCGCCAACTCCGACGGCACCTTCATCGAACAGCAGACGACCTTCTGCGGCGTCTCGCTCGCCGCCATCGTCATGGAAGGCTCGAACGTGCAGACCGGCCGCTACAGCGTCGGCGACCTGCGCGGCTTCCAGATCTGCCGCGGCCTGGAGGCGAAGTGCGACGACGTGGTGCGCCAGGCGGTCGAACTGCTCACCGCCAAGCCGCCCGAGGCAGGCAAATACACAATCATCTGCGACTCTCAGCTCACCGGTGTCTTCGTGCACGAGGCGTTCGGCCACCTCAGCGAAGCGGATTTCATCTACGAGCATGACCGGCTCAAGGAGATCATGAAGCTGGGACGGCAGTTCGGCGGCGAGGAGTTGAACATCGTGGACGACGCGAGCATCCCCGGCCTGGCGGGCAGCTACTTCTTCGACAGCGAAGGCACCCCCGCGCGGAAGAACTGCCTGCTCAAGGAGGGGAAGCTGGTGGGGCGGCTGCACTCGCGCGAGACCGCCGCGCTCATGGGTGAGGAGCCCAGCGGCAACGCGCGCGCCATAAGCTACGGCTTCAGCCCCATCGTCCGCATGAGCAACACCTACATGGAGGAGCGCAGCGTGCCGTTCGACCAGATGCTCTCCGAGGTCAAGGACGGCATCTACGCCAAGGGGTTCCTCGGCGGGCAGACGGACATGGAGATGTTCAGCTTCTCCAGCGAGCAGGCGTTCCGCATCCGCGACGGCAAGCTGGCCGAGCCGCTGCGCGACGTGGTGCTCACCGGCAACGTCTTCTACACCCTCAAGCACATCGACGCCATCGGCAACGACCGGCGGATGTTCGGCGGCCTCGGCGGCTGCGGCAAAGGCGGCCAGTCCCCCCTGCGCGTCGCCGACGGCGGGCCGCACGTGAGGATAAGGGATGTGGTGGTGGGAGGGCAGTGACAAACGGCGAGTGCAGATTACTGAGCACTGAATAGCGATTGGCGAACGACGCGCAAGAGGGGACAGACTATTCTTCGACTTGCGGGTTTCTGGAATCTCGCAACTATGCGCGGGGGTTCATATACTCTTCGTCGTGGCTATTGAAGGACCGCGCCTCCTGTTCCAAGTCTTTTAGGCAACCACGCACGACGTCGCGCAGGACACCCGGTTCGGACTTGGCAATCATGGTTTCGAGCGCCGCTTTTCGAACTTTGAGCCCAGGCGAGTCCCCGTCATCCCGACAGAGCCACCCGGACCCTGAATGGGTCATGTGCCACAGTAATGAACCTGCCTCCTCATGTCCCTTCTCGTGGTAAGTCTCGGTCACAACCTTAAGAATAACGTCGGCATACTCAGGCGCCAAAGGGAGGAAGCGACATGCAGTTAGAGCATTTTCGGTAGCTCTCGTTTGCGATTTCTGCTGAATATATTCCAGGAGCAGGGGAATCATGGGATTGCCCTGGGTTCTTTCTTCGGAGAAGATGGCTTCCGCCAGGGTTTCCAACTCATGACGTACGAAAGGCAAGTCTCGGCGCCGCATGGTGGTGAACCAATCGAGGAAGACGGCTACGGCTGTGCCATCATGAAGGTGTCGCATAACTGAACGCGGTGGGTGAAAAAAGCGCGTTGTCAGGCTCTTACCAGTCGCGTGTTCCCGCCATCGTCGGTCCGCTTCCACGAGGCGTTCCTCCAGAAGCGCGCATATCTGCGCAATATCCTCAGTAGCGAAAGCAGCCAACTCGTCGGCGTCATGATCGAATTCCTCGACATGACGGAGCCGCTCACAAATGAGTTGGCGGAGTTGCCTGAGAAGTTCCTGTGGTATAGAAGGATTCGCCACGTTCAAGTCGTGTGTGGCAAGCCAGAAATGCCTAAGGAAGTCATCCAAGGCGGGCTCGCGTTGTACGATGTCGTAGAGTAACGTCACCAACTTGCCCGCGTCCTCCGGTCGCGCAAGAACAAAACCAGCGCGAGAGGCTATGATGCAGCGGGTTTCATGCGTTCCCTTCGCCACTAGCTCAAGGAGCCAGCACAGTGTCCGGTCAAGGTCGAGCGACGGTACTTGCAGGGCCGACAGAAGAATGCCCAACTCCTCCTCGGAAGCATTTCCGGCGTGTGCAAGAAGGCTACCGGCCAACGCTTCCACATGCGCTGGCTCGCCATAGGACAAGGCAAGGTCGATGTCTTGGCGGAAACACTGCGGAACCTCTACCCATAGGTTAGGATCTACGCGTAAGAGGCGGAACGGCTTCGGGTTCAGCTTCACCCACTGCTCCACAATTACGGACCGCGGTACCCAATCACGCGCTTCGACGAACCTCACAATGTCCTTCAGGAGCTGTACTATTCTCTCTGGGGTATCGTACTTGATGAGAAGCGACTGAACGATCGGCGCGGTGCGTTCCACCAAGTGATGCAACTGCAAGTCTATCACCTCATCAACGTACCACTTCCAGCGGTCGTCCGTGGGAGCCTTCTCACGGAGACTGTCAAAGTCCACAACCACCCCATCGCGCTCGATCAATGAACGCAGGAACACATATTCGGCAGGCCGCTTCAGACGTGCCAGATACCCCGCCGCACAATTCGCCACAGATGAATTGGAAGCCCACCAGTGCAGCAGGATCGTCTCGGCCTCGCTGCGTACGCGAAGGTGCGCGGTCGCGAGCATCAGTTCTCCGACCCACTGAACCAGCATTCGTTTCTCGCGTCGGATCTTCCCATCAAGGGGTACCGGGCCGCCAACCGGGGGCCCGTGGTCAGACCTGCCGTGCCGTTCGACGACTCTCAGCGCCGCCAACTGCACCCACGGCGATGAATGGCCAAACATCTGCCGCAACATCTGCAGAGAGTCATCTCTGAGGGCACGCACTGGCGGGGTGTTGCGCAGCGAACGTGATGAAATCGTCAGTCCTTTAAGAATGCTCTCCGTGGACACGTGGGAGCGCCCCAAGAGTTCGGATAGCGATTCGGTCAGAATCGCGAGCCTATGCTCATCAGGCTGTTGCAGCCACTGGCCCATTGTCTCTAGCGTTTCCCGGATGATGTCGAGGCCGTTTCGTATGGGGGAAACCAACTCACGGGCAAGCGTCGCCACAGAGTAGGTGTCGAAAAAGCCAGGAATATTCTTCCGAGCCAAAACCTCTACGGCTCTTGCCAGACCCGGCCGCATCTTCCGATTATGGGCCAGTTGAAGAATCACGGGACCGTAGACGTCACGGGATACGGAGAGGGAATCATGGAGATGCCGTTCAGAGGTTCGAGGGAAGACGTCCTCTTGGCCCAGGTACTCGCTGAGAAGATCAAGACATTCCTCCGGTGCAATACTACATAGGTGTTGCGCACTTCTCATTCGAGTGGCGCGCTCCTCGATGGATGTGGAGGACGCCTCCTGCACCCAAGAAGATACCAATGAACCGATACTCTTGCGGACCTTTTGGGCCTCGGCAAAACGAAGCGCCGCCTCTACGTTGACCAAGAACCCCTGATTCCCTGCCGCCAGATAAGTGCGCAAGAGTTCCTCGTCAACATTCGGAGTTTCTAGCCCCCGCGCAAGAATCAGGTCTCCCTTCACGTCCGGAGCGAATCGAAGCCTGCCACCCACTGTTCGCAAGATGCCACCCGTCTTGAGGGCTGTGCACGCCTGTTCGAAGGATTTTGGATCAAGTCCGCAAGTAGTCTGGACCAAACGCGCCGTCAGGTCGCTTGTGGAGCACGGAACGACGCACGCTAGGTGCAGAAGAAGAACTTTGGCATTGATCGGTTGCTGCATTTCGGCAAGGCATCGTCTCGCGTCATGCTCCACATCTTCGAGGAGTCGCTGAGTGAGGTTGTTCACGTCTGCCGCTGATCGCTTTTGGAGCGTCCGGCCGATCCATGCGATGATCGCTGGATTTCGGTACGCGGCGGTAATGATGTCTTCCTGTTGAACCTTGGGCAGGCCGGCACTGTGCCGTAGTAAGCGAACCAAGTCCTCCAGATTCCAAGAGGCAATTTCACATGCGACGGAAGTGGTCTTGCAGCGGGCTTCTGTCAGCAGCGCGTCAATGGCAAACTGGCCCGCGCTGCGAAAGGCCAAGATCAACTTAATCCGTCCGGCGGAATGGCGCATGAACTGTAGCAACGGCTCGACCTCATCGAGTATACGATCACCATCATCAACAAGCAGAACGTACGAAGAATCGGCACGCAGTTCCTCTTGTACAGCGTCTTTTACGTCTCGAAGTCCGGAACGCATTACCCAAAGCTGTCTAGCCGAATTCTGCACATGGGCGCGCTCGGCGATTTGCCGGAGCAGGTGCGACTTACCCATCCCCCCGCGACTCATGATGCAGAGTATTTGCGATTCCTCATCTCGCACGAAAGCAAGAGCCGAGTCAAGAGTTGCTTTAAGGCTAGAGATATCTCCGAGGTCCGCACAGAGGCGTTTCTCGACCTCTGGGAAATAGCAGCTTGCGGGGACGAACTTCGGTAACTGCGACAGGCCGAAAAAGAACATGCGTAGGAAGGGCTGAAAGTTGATCCGCGTCGCTAGGTTCTCGCGGTGCCAAATCTCAAATGTTTCCACGTGTCCCTGATTCAGCGCCTGTAATGCTGTGACCTGGTCCGCTCTTAATTCAGCGTTCGTGGCGAGTCGTAGGTGTTGAACCTTGTTCGCTTGGGCCTTTCTCAGCGTCTTGGTGACCTCTCGCCGAAGGTGTTGCACGGCGGATTGCCCTGTCTGTTTCGTCCACTTTGACTCAATGCACCAGATTCCACTCAAGGAGTCGCCGGGGGGAAAAGTGCCGTCAAACCGCCCATCCCATCCGCCATCGGCGCCGATGTAGGGACTACTGGGGATGAAGCCTGGTGAGTTGCACTCTAGAGCGAAAAGATGGTTCACGAGACGCTGAAAGGTCTTTTCGTTGTCGATGTAATTCCAGTCGAGCATGACCAAGCCCACCGGGGCACTCCCTTGATTCTTCTGCGGAATGATCTGCGGACGTCCACGTTTTCGTCTTACTACAGCACCACAGTACAGATGATTTCTGCCCAATGCAAGTTTGGCGGGTTTGTTCATGAGAATCCCCGCGACATAGTATTGACTTTCCCATAGGCCACTCGCCTACGCCCAAAACAAGGCTGGACATGATGCATATCGTCTACCGTGCTGCTTGACGGCTACTTGCGGATGATGTATGCTGTATATGCTTGATGTATATGCTGGAGGGTGCCATGTTTCGCACACAAGTCTATCTGACGCAGAAGGAACGGCGGGAACTGGCGGCGCTGGCGGTGAAGACGGGGCGGAGGCAGAGCGCCCTGATTCGGGAGGCGGTGGACCGCCTCATCGAGCGTTCCGCCGCCGGGAGGCGGCAGGCCGCGCTGGATCGCGTTGCGGGAATGTGGCGCGGGCGCAAGGACTTGCCGGACTTCCGCGCGCTCCGCGCCGAATGGGACCGGGGGTGATTTTATGGAAACTCCCATCCTGCTTGACACGGACGTTCTGATTGACTGCCTGCGCGGCGACCGGAGGGCGGTCGCGTTCGTCAACCATTGCATGGGCCGCGCCATCCTCTCCTCCGTTGTCGTTGCGGAGTTGTATGCCGGAGTGAAGGGCGAGGATGAGTTGGCGGCGCTCGACGAATTCCTCACGTTTCTCCAGGTAATTCCAGTGACTGCGGAGATTGCGAAGGCGGGCGGCCTGCTCAAACGAGAATTCGGAAAGTCGCATGGTGTCGGAATGATGGACGCCATTCTTGCCGCGACGGCGCAGGCCGAGGGGGCGGAACTGGCCACGCTCAACGTGAAGCACTACCCCATGTTCAAGGGGCTCAAAGCCGCGTATGATAAGAGGTAACCATTGCGCCCCGTTCCGCCCTGAAAGGGCAGTCCATACCAGCCCAGGGCAACGCCCTGGGAACAGGGTGCAACAATTCGTTCCAGCCCTGAAGGGGCGTCCCACGATTCCCGGTGCCGTTATGTGCCGCCCCTTCAGGGCTGGGACGGAAGGTGCGGGCAATCAACCCAGGGCGTTGCCCTGGGCTGAGTATGTCGCGCGCCGTTGGCGCTTTCTGCGGGAGATGACCATAGGTTATGATAGTCGGTTGACGATGGCGCACCATTCCACAAAACACTGAGAAGGACACACCATGCCACAATCCGCAAGCGACATCGCCCAGTCCGTCCTGAAGCGCGCGGCGGCGCGCGCGGAGCACGCCGAGGTGATCTTCGAGGAGTCCGAGAGCGCGGGGGTGAGCTTTCAGGATGACAAGCTCAAGACCGTCAGTTCCAGCGCCGTGCGCGGCGTGGGGCTGAGGATAATCCACAAGGGGCGGCTGGGCTTCTCCAGCACGAACGATATGGATGCGATTGACCTGCTGATCTCCAACGCGCTGGACAGCGCGGCGTTCGGGCAGGAGGCGAAGTTCGCGTTTCCCGCCAGCGCGGCGGGCGCGCGCCAGGTACAACAGTTCGACCCGGCGGTCCCCGCGCTGACGATGGAACGCGCGGCGGAGATGATGCGCGAGGGGATTGACTGCATTCACGCTTCCACTCCCGACGCCCACTGCGGTGGCGGGATCGGGCGCGACGCGGGGAGCAGCGTCATCTGCAACAGCGCGGGGCTGCACCACGAGGAGACCTCGACCGGCTACAGCATGGGGATCGGCGCTTTCCTGGTGCGCGGGGAGAGTTTCCTCTCGGTGGACGAGGGGGCAAGCTCCTGCCGCTTCGACCCTGACCTGATGCGCCACGCGCGCAAGGTGAACGATTGGATTCGGATGAGCCAGAAGGAGGTGCACCTGGGGGAGGAGACGCTCCCGGTGCTGTTCACCCCGCGCGCGTACGATTTCATGCTCGGCACGTTCGAGGCGAACACGAACGGCAAGACGGTGCAGAAGGGGGCGTCGCTCTTGGCCAAGCGGATGGGGGAGAGGATTCTCGACGCGCGCGTGAGCATCTGGGACGACCCTTGGGTGGACTTCGCCGACGGCTCGATGTCCGCCGACGGCGAGGGGGTGCCTGCCCGGCGCAAGGCGCTGTTCGAAAAGGGCGTCCTCAAGACGTTCCTGTACGACCTGCAGACGGCGGGGATGATGGGGACGCAATCCACCGGCAACGGGATGCGCGGGTACGGCTCGATGCCGCGTCCGGGCGAGGCCAACCTGCGCCTGGAGCCGGGGCAGAAGCCGATGGCGGAGATCCTGCGCGGGATGAAGCGCGGCCTGCTGGTGGACGCGGCGCTCGGCGCGGGGCAGTCGAACGTCCTGGCGGGCGCGTTCTCGGTGAACATCGAGTTGGGCTTCCTGGTGGAGAATGGCGAGGTGGTCGGCCGGGTGAAGGACTGCATGCTGGCGGGGAATGCGTTCGAGGCGTTCAACCGCATCCGGGAGATCAGCGCGGAGACGGAGTGGCACGGGTCGCTCGAAGCGCCGTTCATCTGCTTCGACGCGCTCAGCGCCGTCGGCCGCGCACATTGAGGCGGGGGATTCACCACGGAGGGCCATGGAGAGCCACTGAGAACGGCGGAACGATGTAAACCGCCGATGAACGCAGATGAACGCCGATAGGAAGCAAGGAACACGTTACTGTAACTACTCCTCTGGTTCTCTCTCCCACATCCGCGTTTATCTGCGTCCATCGGCGGTTCCTGACTCTGTCGTCTCGTTGTCGTTGCCCTCATTCGCCGTCCTCCGTGGTTCTCCGTGGCCCTCCGTGGTGAGAATCCAATGAAGAGGTTTCATTGATGTCGAAGCAGGACCACGAGTCGCTTTGCCGGCGCTGCGCGCGCTGCTGCTACGAGAAGTACGTGGTGGAGGAGCGCGTCTTCACCACCCGCCGCCCCTGCGCCTGCCTCGACGTGAAGACTCGCCTCTGCCGCATCTACGAGACGCGGTTTGAGGACAACCATCGCTGCGTGCCGGTGGATCAGGGGATCAAGCTGGGGGTCTTCCCCGCCGACTGCCCGTACGTCCAGGGGCTGGAGGGGTACGTCCCCTCGGAGGAGGGGTGGCTGGAGGAGGAAGTCGTCGCGCTCATCGAGCGCGGCGCGCTGCTGACAGCGGAGGACGTGCGGGCGGAAATGCGGCGGAGGAAGAGGACGGGTCTCACCACGGAGCGCCACGGAGGACCACGGAGAACGAAGGCTTAACGACAACGAGTTGCAGATTCTCAGAGGCCGTACCGGATAATCTGTCCCAACCCAAAGAAGATGACAGCAAGCATGGGGCCGTATATGGGCAACAACGCCAAACCGATAGCTTGCCGCTTCGTCAGGGTCGGGTATCCTCTGTGATGCCCAATTACGCTACGCGTGCAGAAATAGAGAAACATTGCCAGGCAGTAGATAGCGATTGGAGTAAGTGGCGGGTCAATCAGTCCGGTAAAGAAGAAACAGATGAAATGCATCACGATGAGGATGTTCCACAAAGACCGAGTCCCCTCCGGGCACGGCATAAACCACAGGGGCTTTGAGAAGAAGCCTCTCACGTGCTTCGGGCAACAGCCCCCGTCGAGTTTGAAAAGCTGAACTTCGTATTCATCCTTACAGGCCGGACAGGTGCGTTTCATCTGCCGCCTCCCAGACAGCACCAACCTGATGCCCAGTGTGTCGCCAGCCTCATTCTACCACAACAACGGAAAGCTGGAAGATTGCCGCGTCGTTCCCCGCGTCGCGGGGAACTTCTCGCAATGACGGACTCATGGTCCTCGCAAACTGCTCTACCCCTGCGGCGGCATATCTGCTTGCTTTGTACTCTCAACTTCCGGAGGGCAGATCATGTTGAAGACCCATTTGCCTTTGCGCGTTAGGTAATACCCCGCAGCGCTGAATAGAATGACCTGACATAACGAGGCGAGGACAAGTGATCCGGCAGCAGTGCGCGCTTGCTTTGCTATAGTGTCAAACATTTGGATATTGGAGTCCGTGCTGCTCGGAAGTCCGCACCTTTCCCAACTGGCGTAAAACATATAGGAGGAGGAGAACAGCGAAGGAATTGCGATGACGGCTTGCACTAACAGGTAGATACCGAATATGCGGAGAGCCACCCAGATATAGTCACGCTTGTTCATGATGCAGCCCTCCCAGAATGAACCATCTTGATGCCGGCGACCCTGCGGCCACATTCTATCACAATCTAGTTCGTTGCCGTTCTTCGCGCCTTTGCGTCCCACTCGGCCTTGAGCTCGTGGCCGAAGGGTTTGCGTGAGACCCGTTTCTGTTTCCGTCTCACGATTTCGGGTCCAGCGCGTCGCGCAGCCCATCACCGAGCAGGTTGAACCCCAGCACCGTCAGCGCGATGGCGAGGCCGGGGAAGGCGCTCATCCACCAGTAGAGGGGGAACCAGGAGCGCGCCTCGGCCAGCATGACGCCCCAACTCGGATAGGGTGGCTCGACGCCGATGCCGAGGAAGCTCAGCCCCGCCTCGCCGAGGATGTTGCCCGCCATGAGCAGCGTCGAGGTGACGATCACGGGGGCGAGGCAGTTGGGGAGGATGTGGCGGAAGAGGATGCGCATCCGCCCGACCCCCAGCGCGCGCGCCGCCTGCACGAACTCCTCTTCGCGCAGGGTCAGCACCTGGCTGCGCACGATGCGCGCCAGGCTGCTCCACCCCACCAGCCCCAGCGCGACGAAGACGACCATGAGCGAGCGCGTGCGGAATGCCGCGGTGATCGCGACCGCCAGCAGGATTCCAGGGAACGCGCTGAAAGCGTCGGCGCAGCGCATGAAGAGTTCGTCGGTCCATCGCCCGAAGTAGCCCGCCATTGCGCCGGCGAAGATTCCCAGCGCCACTGCGACCGCCGTCGCCGCCAGGGCCACTTGCAGCGAGACGCGCGCCCCGACCAGCGCGCGCGTCATCACGTCGCGCCCGTTCTGGTCCAGCCCCAGCGGATGCCGCCAGGAGGGGGCGTCGGTGGCGGAGTGCTTGATCGGCTCGTCGTAGGCGTAAGGAGTCACCCAAGGGCCGACGAGCGCGGCGAGAAGCATGATTCCCACCAGCCAGAGCCCCAGCAGCGCCGTGCGGCTGCGGCGGAACCGCCGCCATGCGAGCCGCATTGGGCCCTCGCCGCGCGGGGCGGTCGCTCGTTTCAATGAAAGATCATTGCGAGGCCCGCCGTTGCGGGCCGTGGCAATCTTCCTGTTATCCGTTGGTCGTTCACTCATGTCGGGCATAGCTCGGGCATGCGCGTGTTTCGTCATTGCGACGCCGCCGAAGGCGGGGGAAGCAATCTTTATGCGCGCGAACCGATAGATTCATCAATGTCCTCTCCGCGCAGAGATTGCTTCGTCCCCCGCTTTGCGGGGTCCTCGCAATGACTCGCATGAGAATGGGGCGTCATTCATATCGTATTCGCGGGTCCAGTACCGCGTAGAGCAGATCCACGATCAGGTTGAGCACCACGAACATCAGCGCCAGCCAGAGCACCGCGCCCATCACCACCGGGTAATCGCGCCCGCCGATGGCGTCGAGGATGGCGCGGCCCAGGCCGGGGATGTTGAAGACCGTCTCGGTCAGCACCGCGCCGGAGAGCAGCCCGGCCAGCGACGCGCCGATCATCGTCACGATGGGGAGCATCGCGTTGCGCATTCCGTGGCGCAGCAGCACGCGCCACTCCGCCACCCCTTTGGCGCGCGCGGTGCGGATGTAGTCGCGCGAGAGCACTTCGAGTAGGCTGGAGCGCGTCAGCCGCGCCAGCAGCGCCGCCGTGACGGAGCCGAGCGCGATGCAGGGGAGCGCGAAATGGCGCAGGCTCAGCGGCTCGTAGCCACTCACCGCCAGCCAACTGTGCGGCCCGGTGAACAGGAGCATCAGCATCATGCCGAGCCAGAAGACCGGCAGCGACACCCCCGCCAGCGCGCCCAACATGCAGGCGGCGTCGAGCCAGGAGCGCGGTTTGGCGGCGCTGACCGCCCCCGCGCCGATCCCTACGATCAGCGCAAACAGCAGCGAACCCGCCGCGAGTTGCAGTGTCGGCAGGAAGGATTCCAGGAGCTTGCGGACCACGGGGCGGCCGGTTTGGACACTCAGCCCCAGGTCGCCTTGTGCGGCGCGCCCGAGGAAGCGGAGGTACTGCTTCGGCAGCGGCTCATCCAGATGGTATTGCGCGCGGACCTCGGCCAGCACGCGCTCGTCGGCCGACTGCGGCGCCATCAGCGTCGCCGGGTCGCCGGGCAGGACGTACATCATGATGAACGCGGCGAGGCTGATCCCCAGCATCACCGGGAGCAGGTTCAGCAGCCGCCGCAGGATGAAGCTCTTCATGGCGACCAACCTAATTCCGGCGGGGCGGAAAGTCAAAGAGAACGTCGTTCCATTGCGGATTGCGGCGTGCGGATTGCGGATTTCAAGAGGCTGCTCGGCCCTGCGTTCAATCCGCAATTCGCATTCCGTAGTTAGAGTGGATGTCGCCTGTTAACCTTCCTAAGGGCTGGACAAGCCTTCGCAAGGTCATGCCGCGCCCTTACGCCCTGCTTCTGCGCGCGGCGCGCGCCTGCTGGATCAGCTTGAGCCCCTCGAACCAGGCGATGCTCACCACCCCGGCGGCGGCGCAGAGCACCAGGTCGTTCCAGTCCAATTTGCCGAAGTGAAACAGTTTTTTCAGGAACGGCACAGTCACCACGAGCGCCAGGAAGAGCGCCGCGCTGCCGGCGACCCACTTCACGGCGGCGTTGGGCACCTTGAACATGCCGACGATGGTGCGCGACCAGGAGCGGTTGGTCAGGATCAGGCAGAGGTTCGCCACCACCAGCGCCACGAAAGTGAGGCCGCGCGCCACGTCGGCGTCGTGCCCCAGGCGGCGCGCTGCGACGAAGACCCCCAGCACGAGAACCAGGACGCTGACCCCTTGGGCGAGGCTCAGCCCGACGGTGCGCGGGCTGAACAGCCGCTCGCGCGGATTGCGGGGCGGGCGGCGCATAATGTCCGGCTCCGCCGCCTCGGCCTCGAAAATGATCGAGCAGGCCGGGTCAATGATCAACTCCAGGAACACCACATGGACCGGCATGAGGATCGGGTCGGCCAGGTCCCTGAAGAAGATCGGCACCATGCAGAGCCCGGCAATCGGCACGTGGATGGCGAAGATGTAACTGATCGCCTTCTTGATGTTGTCGAAGATGCGGCGGCCCAGCTTCACCGCTTGGACAATGCTGGAGAAGTCGTCGTCAACCAGCACCAGGGCGCTGGATTCGCGCGCCACGTCGGTCCCGCGTTCCCCCATGGCGATGCCGATGTTGGCCGCCTTCAGCGCGGGGGCGTCGTTCACCCCGTCGCCGGTCATGGCGACGATCTCATTGTTGGCCTTGAGGGCGTTGACGATGCGCAGCTTCTGCTCGGGCACGACGCGGGCGAAGATGTTCACCCCCGGGATGCGCCGTGTCAACTCCTCGTCGCTCATCTTGTCCAGTTCCGGGCCGGTGATGATCTGCTCCGGGTTCCTCAGCCCGATCTGCCGGGCGATGCTCTGCGCCGTGGCGGGGTAGTCCCCCGTAATCATAATCACGCGGATGCCGGCGGTGTAGCACTCCTGGATGGCGGCGGGCACGGTGGGCCGGACCGGGTCGGCCAGGCCGATCAGCCCGACCCAGGCGAAGTGGAAATCGTGCTGGCCGTTGGGCAGTTCCTTCTTCCGGAAGTGCGCTTTCGCCACGCCGAGCACGCGCAGCCCATCGGCGGCCATGCGGCCCACCTCCGCGGCCAATTCATCCCGGCGCGCTTGCGGAAGGTGGCACAGGTCGGCGATCGCCTCCGGCGCCCCCTTCGACGCGATGACGAACTCCCCCCCCTCCGGCGATTGCCAGACGCGCGAGATCGCCAGCAGTTCCGGGGAGAGCGGGTACTCCTGGACCAGCCTCCAATCGTGGTGCAGGTGTTCCGTGGCGGTCAGGGTGCGCGTGCCGATGTCGCGCAGCGCCTTCTCCATCGGGTCGAACGGGTCGCGCTTGCCGGCCAGGATGCCGTATTCGAGCGTCTCATGGAGCGGCTCCGGCAGTGGCTGTCCCTTCGTGTCGCGCGCGTGAAACCGTACGTCGCCTGCGACCAACTCCCGCACGGACATCTGGTTGAGCGTCAGCGTGCCGGTCTTGTCCACGCACAGCACGGTGGCCGCGCCGAGGGTTTCGACGGCGGGCATGCGGCGCGTCAACACGCGGTTCTGCGAGATGCGCCAGGCCCCCAGCGCCAGGAAGATGGTCAGCACCACCGGGAACTCCTCCGGCAGCGTCGCCATCGCCATCGTGATGCCGACCAGCAGCCCATCTTTCCAAGCGGTAAGATTGTCGCCGCGCGTCAGCCCGTACAGAATCACCACCAGCACGCAGAGGGACAGACCCACCATAGCCAGGGTCCGCACCATGCGGCCGGTCTCCTTCTGCAGGAGCGTCTCTTCCGCCTCGACGCTCTGGAGCGCCTTGCCGATCTTCCCCAACTCCGTCTGCGCGCCGATGGCCAGCGTCTCGGCGATGCCGTGCCCGGCGGTCACGAGTGAGCCGGAGTAGACGCAGGGGAGGTCCTCGCCGCCGGGGCGCTCCATGCGACGCGCGTCGTTCGCGGCGCGCTTGCGGACGGGGACGGATTCGCCGGTCAGCAGCGACTCGTCGACTGTGAGGTTCACGGCGTAGAGCAGTGCGCCGTCGGCGGGCACGCGGTCTCCCTCGGCCAGCACCACCAGGTCCCCGCGCGCGACCTCGCGGCCGGGGATGCGCGCGCGGCGGCCGTCGCGGATGACCAGGGCGCGCGGGCTGGAAAGGTCCTTGAGCGCCTCCAGGGCGCGCTCGGTGCGGCGCTCCTGGACGATGGTGATCCCCATCACGACGAAGACGAAGCCGAGCAGCATGACCGCGTCGCCCGGCTTGCCCGTCAACAGGTACAGCGTCCCGCAGGCGACGAGCATCAGGAACATCGGCTCGCGCGCGACGTCGAAGGCGATGGCGAAGAGGCTGCGGCGGCGGGAACTGGGGAGTTCGTTGAGCCCCTCGTCGGCGAGGCGGCGGAGGGCCTCCTCCTGCGTCAGTCCCATCAGGCTGCGGACATCGAGTCCCTGAGGCATGGTGCGCTCCCGGCATAGAGAATCAGAAGGCGGGCGCGACTTGGAGGGGACCTGTCCCTGTTGGGACTGCACGCCGGAGCACAGAATAATGGAGGAGGGGACAAAAGTCAAAGTTTTTTTCGGAGGCCGGGAACCTCCGCCCCGGGCCGTCCTCTCTTTGATTTCGCTCGGCCCGTGTGCTATATTTCAACGAGCACGCGGTGAGAGTAGCTCAGCTGGTTAGAGCATCAGACTGTGGCTCTGAGGGTCGCGGGTTCGAATCCCGTCTCTCACCCCACCTATGAAACCCTTGCAGCCCTTGTGACTGCAAGGGCGTTCGCATCTAACGCGATGTTGAGGGAAGCTGGGCAAGATGGGTGGGAGACGTCCCAAGACGACAGAAAACGATCCTGGACGATGCTGCGTTGTTGCCCGTACTGTTACCCAAACCACCGCATGGGTTGAATGCTGTCCAGTGAACACAGGGGCTGAAGGGCGGCTCATTTTCGACGTAACGCCGCTGGTCGAGCGGAAGTAGACGGGTTCGGCTGTTGGAGCCTTTCAGCGTTCGCTGGCAAAGAGGTGCTTTCAGCAGACTAACCAGTCGATGGTGGCTGTTCCTTTCGTCACTCTCGTACAAGTCAACCTCGGGCGAAGCGCCTTCCGGTTAACCCAGACCGCATAACCCCTGAATGAATCCGCCAGCAACGACATTGCGCGGAGCCACTCAACGTCCTTCTGATACTCCGCTCGCTTCCGCTTCTGGGTGCGGGAATCGTCCATCTCGTTGACCGTCTTCCACTCCATGACGACAAGGGGATAACGATGCGTGCGCCCATCACGGTTCCAACAGGTCATCTTGGGTTCGGGCCAGATGACAATGTCTTTGCACACATTTCGTTTTGGCCGACGTTGTCCTACATGTTCAACCTGAGGCACAGCGACCTCTATGCCGACTTGCGTCGGGTAACTAAGCGTAGTGGTCTTGCCACAGAACGGAAGCAGGTGCCCCATGACATAGAGACTGACCATCTCCCGCTCACGCCCATGCCACAAAGGGTTGGAGATGTCCGATACGAAAGATTTGAGTGATTGACAAATGACCACGTCAAGAGGGCACGACATCGAGTTCTGAACGGGAGACTGCTTCTCGTTGGTTGGCTTTGGCGACCATTCCACAATCAAGAAGGATGTGAGCGGCAGACCGCTTCCGATGGCCGCTTCGAGCCATCGCTTTTGAGTCTCTCTCAGTCTGTCCTCCCCTTGTCGCTTCGATTCGATGAAAAGACACGACTTACCCTTCCAGCAGAACACATCCCAGCAGCCCTTTTTCGAGCCAGTCTTGCCGAAGATGTTCTCCAGCAAACGCTGTTGAGCCAGCGGAAGCTTCACCTCGTCCTTCGGCCAATAAGATGTTCGATACTTGTGGGCAAAGGTGTCTACCCACACTCCATTCCAGCCGTCGTTTCGAAGGATTCGGAGAATGGCGAGTTCCGCAAAGGCTGGTTTCCCGTGTATCGCCAAGACCTGCTTGCCCCCGTAGGTGTCCTTTACGGGTTTGCCTGTCCACACGTCGAGCAGAGGGCGGGCCTTCCCTATTTTGACGGATTTACCTGACGGGAGTACTATCCTCTCGAAGGCTATTGGTTCAAGGAGGCACGAGCATCTACCACTCATGCATTTGACCAGTTGCAGGGATAAGTTATGTAGATGTGTTTCACCCTGTCGCGGACCGTGAATTTCTGTCGAGCCCCAGCACGAAGATACGCAAAATCACCTGCTCGGTACTTTTCAACAACCCCATCTGAGTCTATCTCTATCTCCCCTTCGAGAATATACAGGACATCATCAACAGGAGCCTTTTCAACTACGGTTTCTGATGCCAACAATTCATGGATGCCGCACGACATCCTGGTGTCCCCGGCGGCAGGGAAGACCTCAGCAATCTTTGAACCAGCCCATATTCCGTCCGGTACTTTGCCGAGAACGACGGATTTTTTTGATACCTTCTTGATCGTCATGCCACTCTCCTCGTATGCCAGCCACAATCTCGGACCAGGCAACTGAACGATTACTCCAGCATGGTACGGCATAGACCTTTGACTTTCAAGGAGATGATCCTTGTCTCACGCAGTCCTCCAGACGCAGGGCCAGGCCCTGCGTGGTCAACCGGGCCAGTGTTTGGAGCAGGGGCCAAGGGAAGAGGGACGGCCGCTACGGAGGGCGCCGCGCGCTCACGTTTCGCGCTCGATGAACTCGGGCCCAAAGAGCCGATGGCGGGGGCGATAGGCTGCGGGATCCCTCATCTCTTCCAGCAGCGCCTCGATGCTGAACTCGACCTGCGGCTCGACCTGCAGGCTGTAATGCGAAAGCCGCGGCGTGCAGCGGTCCGCCAGCGCCGTTTCACCGAAGCCGATCACCCGGCAGTCCGCGCCGGGATGGAGCCCCGCGCGGCGCAGCGCGTGCTCGACGGCGGCCGCGTAGAAGTTGTCCGTCAGCAGGAACGCGCGGGCCTCCGGCATCCTGCGCACCGCCTCCTCCGTAAGCGCCACGACGCCGTCGTAAGAGTCGGTGGCCGAAAGGAACATCCACTCCTTGCCATCCCGCCCCAGTTCGTCGCGTACCACGCCGAGGAACGCCCCCTGCTTCTCGGCCACGTGCAGGTGAGGCACCTCGCAGTCCAGGAAGAGGACCTGCCGGCGGCCATCGCGGATCAGGCGCCGCGTCGCGTCCGCGAACGCCGCCCCCCGGTTCACGTCCGTCCAGGTGTATTGGTCGTCGTGTAGCGTCGTGCCGCTGGCCACGGCGGGCCGCCGCTTCTCTCGCAGCGACAGAAGGATCGGCGCGGCCGCCTCCGGCGACCAATTCAACAACACCAGGCCGTCGGCCGCAATCCGGGAGAAGTCGCGGCAGACCTCCGCCGCCTCCCGGCGGGTATCCACCTGCACAATCTCAATTGCGTATCCGCGCCCGTGAAGCGCTTTGGCCATCAGACCCAGACGGTCGTAGAAGCTGAACTGCCCGATGATGGCGTGATCCGACAGCACCCCCTCGATGGCCAGGGCCACCCGATAGGTGCGCCCTTCGGCCAGCCCCTTGGCAGCGGGATTGGACTGGTAACCGTACTGTTCCGCGAGGCGCAGGATCTTCTCGCGCCGCTGCACCCCCACGCGCCCCTTGTCCTTGTTGCCCAGGACCAGCGAGACGGTGGCGGTGGACACCCCGCAGAGGTGCGCCAGTTGCCGGATCGTGACTCCCATTTCCACCTCGTTAACCGATTAGCCTGCCTTGAATTCTAGCACGCTCCAAGCGCATTGCCAACCCCATTGCGCGGCGAGACCGTTGTGCTCAGGACGGCGTTAGCGTACGGAATCCACGGCTGCCCAGTTGGCCCCCCGTGCCTTGCCGTCATATAATGGCGAGGCGCTTTTCAGGGCGCGGTTGAAGGCCTGGAAGTAAAGGGAATGCGATGAACGTGGCCAGCAAACGGATTCTTCTCATCGGCGGGAGCGGCTTTGTCAGCGGCACGCTGGCGCGGACGGCGCTGGAGCGGGGGCACGCGGTGTGGGCCGTTACGCGCGGCCAGCGCCCCTTGCCCTCCGGCGTGAGCGGCTTGATTGCCGAGCGGCACGACGCGGCCGGCTTCGAACGGGCGATTGCCGGAACGGGCCTTGCCTGGGACCTGGTTGTTGACTGCATCGCTTATGAACCCGCCGATGCGCGGCAGGATATCGCCCTGTTCCGAAACCGCGCACGGCAATTCGTCCTGATCTCCACCGATTTCGTCTTCGACCCGTTCCGGCGCAAGTTCCCCCAGCCCGAGGAGAGCGAACACTACCTGGCCGACCGCTACGGCGGCAAGAAGCGGCTTTGCGAATTGGAGCTCATCCACGGCGACACGGGCGACATGGCCTGGACGATCTTCCGGCCATGTCACATCTACGGCCCGGGATCGCAGTTGGGTTGCCTGCCGCTCCACGGGCGCGACCCGCAACTCATTCAGAAAATGCGCGCCGGGGAGACGCTGCAACTGGTCGGCGGCGGGCACTTCCTTCAACAACCGATCCTTGCGCGCGACCTGGCCGAGCTGATCCTCAGCGCATTGGGCAATCCTGGAGCGCACCGCGAGATCTTCCAGGCCGCCGGGCCGGAGATCATCGAATCGCGCGAGTACTACCGGATCATCGCCGAGTTGCTGAGGGTGGAATTGCAGGTGGCAGAGGTTCCGGTGGAGCGGTTCTTGGCGGAACAGCCGGAGCAGGCCTCATTCATGTGTCATCGCATTTACGATCTGGCCAAGTGCCGAGCCCGGGGCCTGGCGGCCCCTGCAACCTCCATGGCCGAAGGTCTGCACCTGCACGTTCAGAGCCTGATCCAATCTGCGTAGACGACGCATAGGCACGGGCTTTAGCCCGTGCACCAAGGGGAGCGATTCTCCCTCAGGGGGGCTGAAGCCCGCCGCTATACGTCCCCTCACTTGATCGCGATCAATTCCAAATCATAGATCAAGGTGGCGTTGGGTCCGATGATGCGGCCGGCCCCGCGGTCCATGAAGGCGAGATTGGAGGGAATGAACACCTTCCATCGGGCCCCAACGGGCATGAGTCTCAGCGCCTCCCTCAGCCCGGCGATGATCTTGGGGTCGGAAAGCTGGATGGTCATCGGGTGCCCAATCTCGTACGTGTTTTCGAACGTGGTGCCGTCAATGAGCGTGCCCCTGTAGTGGACCTCCACCGTGGCGTCGGGATCGGGCAGCTTGCCGACGCCGGCCTTGATAACCCCAAACTGGAGCCCACTGGGGAGGGTCACGACGCCTTCCCTGGTCTTGTTCTCGGCAAGGAATTCCGCTCCCTTCCTCTTGTTTTCCAGGGCGATGATCGCCCGCTCGTAGCCCGTTCTTGAAAGCATGTTGGAGCGGTACTCCGTCATGGCGTCGGCGACTTCCTTGTCGGTCATGAGGCGTTTCCCGCCGCTCTGAACGTCCTTGATCCCTCTGTGGACCAACTCCGGGTCCACCTCCAGTCCCAGCCGCTTGTATTGGGCGGCCATCTCGACCCCGATGGCATAGCTTGCCATTTGTTCTTTCGTCGTCAAGGCTGGCTTATCGCCGTCGCTCGCGACGGGGGGTGTTGCGACGGGGGGCGCAACAGGCGCGCGCGCCGTTGTACAACCCGCGGCTGCGACCAGGAGTCCGACGACCAGAATCGCCGTCCATTTCACTGTCTTCATCTTCTCACCTTTCAGGGCCAAACCAGACCGGATGACATTATAAACAAGAGTCGGGGAGGGAGGCCATCCTCCCTCCCCGACCAGGTAAGACGAAGCATGCTGCTTACGGCGTTGCGATAGGCCCGACCGTGTTGCTCCAGGCGCTATTACCGTTGGCGTTGCGCGCCGCGACACGGAAATAGTACGACCGCCCGCGGCGCAAACCTGTAATTGTCCGCGTCTGCAGGTTCACGGTGTTGACGTTGACCGTATTGAGACCCGACGTGAACGTATTGTTCCTTGCGTACTGGATGACAAAGCCGGTCTCGTTGTTGGCATTGTCGGTCCAGTTAAGGATCACGGACCGAGAACCCACCGCGCCGGCAACACCGGTCAGGAGCGACGGAGCCGCTGGGATCGGACCCCTGGGTGTGGTCAGGTTGACCACGTTGGACCAGGGGGAATTACCGGCGGCGTTCGAGCAACGCACCCTGTAGTAGTAGCGCGTATTCAGGGCGTTTGTGGTGTCGGTGAATGTCAGCGCCCAGCCCGTGGTGGTCCAGGTCGTCAGTCCGGACGTGAACGCCGAGTTCGTCGCCCGCTGGATGGTAAAGTAGTCGTCATCCTGGGTCGGATCCGCGCACGCCCAAGTGAGGATCACGTTTGTCGGCGGCGTGAGGCCGGCGACAAGGTTCGTCGGGGTGAGCGGCACAGGAACGTTCATGCTCAACGGACGCATGAAGTCGTTCTCCTCGTGCGAGAGCATGTGGCAGTGCCAGACGTATTCCCAGAGGAAGTCCGTCATCACGTTGGAGACCTGCGCCACAGCCGGCACGCCGATCGGCGGAGCGATCGGGAGGAAGTTGGTCGTCGAGCCTTGCGGCGTGGTCGGGTCAAGCAGCCGGTTGCTGTGAGGAATCTGGAACGGCAGCACCGGCGCGTGCGGCCTGAACGCCACAAAGATGTCCTCCATCGGGTTCGTCCGGATGGTCTCCCTCCAGCCGAGCTCGTCCGGGTAGGGCGGCTTGACCACGTTGGTCCAGTCCACCCGGTTGATCACCTGCACGTCGAACAGGTGGAAGTGGAGCGCGTGAGAGTCCACCCCCAGGTGTCCGATGCGCCAGATCGTCTTTTCGCCGTTGTTCACGATCTCGGTCGGCGGGTCAATGTACCGCGCCAGGCCGATGACCATGCCGGCGCCGACGTTCGGCGTCAGCGGGTTCGGAATCGAGCCCAGCACGGTGTAAATACGCGCATAATCAGGGTCGAAGCCCTCGGTGATCATCTTGTCCGTCATGGCGACAGAGCCGTTAATCTGCGCGATGGCCGAAGCGCCCATGCCACCGCCGCCGGTCAGATACGCCATCGGCTGGCTGGTGTAGCCGCCGCCGCCGTTGGTGACGACGATGGAACCCACCGTGCCGAGCGTGGGAAGCATGACGCTGGCCGTTGCGCCCGTGCCGCCGCCACCCGTGATGGTGATCGTGGGCGGCGTGACCAGGTTGGTGTAACCCGCGCCGGGTTCCATGATGCTGATGGCCTGCACCTGGCCGCCGGAGACCGTCGCCACGGCGGTCGCCCGAACGCCTTGCACGACGCCCCCAACGGGCAGGTTCGCCGGCGTAAGGGGCAAGGCCGGCGGACCTATCGTAACGGTCGGCGCCGACGTGTAGCCGCTGCCGGTTGTCAGCAGGGTAATGCCTCCGATGGGATTAAGCCCTGCGGAAGCTGCCGCGCCGGAACCGCCGCCATCGATGAGAGTCACCGTGGGCGGCGTGGCGTAGCCGGTGCCCGGCAATATGGTGCGGACCTTCGAGACGAACGTGGCCGCTCCGGTGAGGTTAACGGTTTCGTCCTGCGTCTGAAGATAGTTGTCGCTGGTCGCAATGCCCGGGAAGGCGTCATTGTAAGCCAACTGCGAAACGATCGGCGGCTCATTTTCCGCCGCGAAGGCCTTCGGAATCGCCGCCTGGATCCCCGCCAGGTCGAACGTGAACTGTGACGCCTTGGTTCCCTTGATCCGGATTTGCATAACGGTCCGGGTGTTGGGGCCGAAACCGGGGGCTGTCGGCGGTCCGCCGCCGAGCATCCTCAGGTCCGGATTGTCGGTGTAGTAATCGTTGTACGGCCAGAAGCCCGGCATGGGCGCCGGCGCGTCATTGTAGAGAATGAACACGTCGCCGTCCTGATAAGGGGTGAAGTTCACCACCACGTCGGCGCGCTGCGCCGGCAGCAACAGCAGCGAATTGCTGACGACGCCCAGCCAGGGGATGACCTGGCGAACGTAGTTGTAGTCCACCGGCTGCGGCGGGACCACTGCGGCCTGCGCCAGGAACCCGCCCTCGTTGCCGATCAGGATCCAGTCGGGGCCTGCCGTAAGAGGATCAGGCACGCCGCCGTCGCGACCGTCACGCGGCCAGGAGGGGAAATCCGCGTTCGGGGCGGCGTCCACCATCTTGACTTCCGTCGCGACGCAGGCATAAGCGGTTGCGCCAGCGCCCTGTCCCGGAACGGTCGGATTAATGACGACCGCAGGCGGAGCGGCGGGAGTCAACGCGTAGCCTGCGCCCGGGTTCGTAACCGTGATACCGGTCACGACGCCGTTGACAACAGTGCACGTGGCCGTGGCCTGCACCAGACCTGCGCCAGGAAAACCGGGCGGCGGGTCAATCACGGGCGTTGCGCCGCCTGTGTAGCCGGAGCCGCCGTTGGTGATGCGGAGGGTCAGCGGTTCCGCCCGGAACAGCGAAAGATTGAGCACACGGTCGTTGCCGGCGCTCAGGATCCTGAACCGGATGGCGTCCGGGGGCAGCTCGATGTACGGGAAAGCGGTGCCGTTAACGACCGCCGTGTCACACAACGCTTCCGGCGTGATGGTGGGGCTGGGAAGCGTCAGGTTCGTCGGCAGCATCGGCGGGACCATGAATGCGCCGTAGTCCCAACGGCCGTTGGTGGTGTTGCCGGCCGACCAGGAGAAGGTTCCGCCCGCCGGATCCGCAACGGTTCCGCCGGTCCGGTCGAAGATATTCTCGACCGGCATGTACTCGTGGGACATCCAGAGGTTTCCGCCTGTGGTTCCGACATAGGAAGCCCAGAGAGGATCCACGTCGAGCGTCTTAAAGCTTGAATGGTACGGCACTTGCGCCAACTGGTCGCTGGACCCTGGGAAACCGGCGCCCGGAGGGGTCGTGTCGTCACATACGAAGCTCTTGTCCTGGATGACCAGAGGAATGCCGTACTTGTAGATTTCATAATTCACGCCGTAGACACCCAGGTTGGGTAGAATCTGCCTGGCGCCGCCAGGGACGTTGTCGAAGACATGCGAGAAGTTCGAGCCGTCAATAAGGTCGTCCTCGACCTGGTCCACGAGCAGGTAGCCCGCGGCCACGCCAGCGTACACATTCAGGCGGGTGATGCCGTAGGCATGGTCGTGGTAGAACATCAAGCGGCCGCTCTGCTGGTTGCTCCAGAAGAGGGTCGCCAGTCCGTCGGTGAGAGAGGGCGCCGGGATGGCCTTGCCCGCGCCGACCATGTCGGGCACGTTCACAAGGCTCGCGCCCTTCCTGTACGCGGCGGCGCTGTCGGTAGCCGGTGTAGTCCACTGGTGGGGCGTGCCGTCGCTGATCCACGGGGTGCGTCCGCCGTGAAGGTGCGGGATGCTGACGCGGTTATCGGTGTAGTTCTGTCCCGTAGTGGGCCCCATTCCTGCCCCCATGATCGTCATGTCCAGCGGCAGGGCAAGCGTGCGCCCAAGCAGCTCGGGCGTGGTGCCCAGGGGGTTGGTCGAACTCGCGGGGAGTTCGTTGCGGAACAACAGGCGCACCGGTTTGCCGTTGGTGCCTTTGGCGTCCACCACGCCGGGCGCGCGGGTCGGGTCAAAGACCCTGGCGAGAATGAGCGGCCCGAGGTACTGGTTGACGCCGCCCACGTTGGCTGCGTTCGTCTGCCCCGGGCCGACGCCCGCGACCTGCGCGTAGCCTCTGAGCGACGTCGCCGGCAGGTCGGTGTGCATTTTCACCGAGTACTGCTTGGTGGTGATGTCGTAGAACTCCGACCCCGCGTATATTCCCGTGGTCGTCGGAACGGCGACGGGGATATACTGGTTGAGATTGTTCCTGTTGGCATAGGTGAGCCCCGGCAGCGAGTCCACGAACTTGCGGATGTTCGGGCTCTGAGAGTAATTCGGCACATCGTAGTCAACTGCCGGATTGAATCCCATGGCCGGGTTCGGTATGGGGTTGTGCGGCCACGGATAGACGTGCGGGAATACCGCCCGCTGCGGTCCCGCCGCCGGAGCCTTGAGGCTTCCTGGCCGCGCAGCTTTCATCGCTGCGCCCGCCTTCGCTTTCGCAGCTTCATCCAGGTATTTCTGGAAGAGGGGGCTTGACGCCGCGTGCGCTTCCGTCACCGCCTCAAGCGCTTCCCGCGCCGCCTGCTTCCTCTCCTGAGCCGACTGCTGCGCGCCGGCCTGGCCGAGACCCCACGTCAGGGCCGCCAGCGCCACAGCCAGCGGTACGACTGCTGCGACGGTTCGCTTCCTCATCGTTTTCCTCCTGCCAATACGAGGGACACGCCATCCGAAAGGTGGGCAGCCCTCTACCTTGCGCGGCTCGAAATGGCGACGCTGATCGGCAGCGCCTCCAGTTTAACGACGATCCGCGGAATCCATGACAACGGCAACGTCCTGCCATGAACTGCACTCTTGCCGATAGAGTTCCCTCCTTCCCCGCTAAGCCAGCGACGGAAAAGCGTCGCGCAGTTAAAAACCTCCTTGCACGCACTCCGAAGGCGGACCGCGCCCCGGCCCCATGCCGGGAAAGCCCCGGCCGCCGCCTTCTTCAGCATTCGCGCTCCCCGCTGCACCGTGTCCAAAGGAACGTCCCTTTCTTCTCCCCGCCCAAAGACATCGGTCTTACGAAATTTTCTTCCCACATGCTATCCCACCCCATGCCCTTCGGCAATCGGGGGACACCCTCCACTTTCGCTAGGAAAATCCTCCTCCATCGCATCGGAGGCTTTCCTTATTGCATTTGCCCCACAGGCTCCAGAACGCCTCCCGCCGTGACCAGCCGAGGAATCCCTTCCGTCAGGAGACAATGCCCCGTGTAAGCCATGCATCAACGGGCCACGGCTGCTCTCGCGCGCTTTCCTCCACACTAAGGGGAATACGCTGCCCATTCAAGGGCGGGGAGTCGCTAAGGCATGTAGTCAATATTGTGTAAGGAAGTCCCCTATGTGGCCCTAGGGAAATTGGCCGGGGCGGCGGGTCCGTTAACAGCCCGTTGAAAAAGTCGGGGCCACGGTCCAAGAGAGTCTCGGCTTTGTCGGAAGCCGATGTGGCACAGCCGCCCCCGGCTGTGGTTCTCACAGGCGAGGCGCCTGTGCCACACTTTTGCAGCGGGCTGCTACGAGGGCTGCTTCTTGCCGAGGGCGTAGTGGATCAGCTCGGCCATGGAGTGTAGCTCCAGCTTCCTCATGATGTTGGCGCGATGCCGTTCCACGGTATGGACGCTGATGGAGAGAAGGACAGCGACCTGCTTGTTCGCCTTCCCCTCGGCAATCAGGTTGAGGATTTCCCTCTCGCGGTCGGTCAGGAGGGGCCGTTGAGCGCTCTCCCGTACCTGGCGCCAGTCGCGGATGGACTGCGCGGGGAGTTCGGGCGAGACGTGCATCTGTCCCTGTCGCACCTTCTCAATGGCGGCGAAGAACTGCGTATCCGCCTCCTTCTTGAGGCAATAGCCGTCGGCCCCCGCCGCCAAGGCGCGGTAGAGAAACTCGCGGTCGTTATGCATCGTCAGAATGATCACCTTCACATCGGGGTGAACCGCCTTGATCCTAGGGAGGACCTCCAGCCCGCCCAAGTCCGGCATGCCGATGTCCAGAAGAATGAGGTCGGGCGTCAGCGTCTCCAGCAACTGCAGCAACTGAAGTCCGCTGGCCGCCTCGCCGATCACCTCGAGGTCCGGGACACCCGCAATCAGCATCTTCAATCCCTGGCGGAACAGGGCATGATCATCCGCCACGATGACTCGGCAAACAGCCATCAGACGCCCTCCTCAGGCACGGGAATTGTGAAGGTCAGGCGAGTGCCTTTCCCCGGCCGGCTCCACACCTCAAGCCGGCCGCCCAGCATTCGCGCGCGTTCGTCCATCGTCCTCATCCCCATGCCCCGCTCGCCGGGGGCCTCCTCCAGCGCCTGGTGCGCATCAAAGCCCCGCCCGTCGTCCTCCACCACCAGCGTCACCGCGCCGTCCTCTCGGCGGATCATCATGGAGACGTTGCGCGCCCCGGAGTGCTTGGCGACGTTTGCCAGCGCCTCCTGGACGATGCGGTAAAAGACCACCTGCGCGTCGTGCGCGAAAAGGTCGTCAATGTCCGCGTCTTCGAGCGTGGCATGGAGGTCGGGCAGATGCCGGTTGAAGCTGTCGAACAACCAGCGCAACGCGCCGGAGAGCCCAAGGTCTTCCAGGACGTAGGGGCTCAGGTTGCGCGACAGCCGGTATACCCCGTCAATCGCCCGGTCGAGCGCCTCTCGCGCGCAGTCGCATCCGGTCCGCGCGGCCGTCTGGTCAGCGGTCAGCCCCTTCTGTGCGTGGCTCAATCCCATCTTGGCGGCGGCCAGCGTCCCCCCGAGCTCGTCGTGAATCTCTTTGGAAATCCTTCGCCGTTCCACCTCCTGGGCGGTCAAGAGCCTTGAGGACAGGTGCACCAGCCGCTGCTGGGCCCCCGTCAGTTCGGCGGTTCGCTCCTCCACCAGCTCCTTGAGGTGCTCGCGGTGTTTCTCCAGCTCGGCGGCCTGCGTTTGCAGCCGCTCGTTCGCCTCCCGGAGGGCCACCTCCGCCTTCCGGCGGCGGCGCTCTCGCACGAAGATCCCTCCGACCGACGCCATGATGAGACCCGCCCATGCGGTCATAATGGCCCAGAAAAGACGTCGTGAACGGGCCAGATTCGCCAATTGCCTGCGCTCAACGGCCTCCCTAACCGCCGTAGCCGCGCGGTCGAATTGGATCAGGCGGGCGTGGAACTCGCGTGCGGCATCTGCCTCGCCAGAAGGGTTGGCCACCCGTTCGTGTGCGCTCTCGGCATACAGGGCCAGCTTGGCCTTGAGATCCTCGACATCATTGCGCAGTGCTCCCTCTCCCAATGGCTCAAAGGACGCCCCATACGTGGTCACGCCGCCGGTCAGCATCCCATCCAGCAGCGACGTCGCCCGGTCTATTTCCTGCCAGAGCGGATCGAAATCCTTCTTGCTGTCACTGGCAATCACCTCTTCCAGGCCGGAGTGGGTCTTCACGACCATTAACTCCGCATCCTCCACGGCGTCCTCCAAGGCCATCGCGCGCTGATGGCTCAGGTTCATGCGCTGAATCCCCATTACCAGCGCTGCGGAGGAGACGCCCAGCAGCAGCACGACCGCCGGCAACGTATAGGATCGCAAGAACGCCCGGATGCGGAACATTCCCATCCTTCCCACCTCAAGACCCGCTTTGGCCGCCAAGTCATCCGGTCGGCCGCCCTGGAACCGCGCCGCGCCTCTCTTCACTCGATTCTCTCCCGACACGCGTACGGAGTCAATCCCCCATCGCGCAGGAGGAAACCGTCGCTGCCCTGCTCCAGAACGCCGGAGAATGGCCTCTGACCCCCTCTCCCCCGCTGGTTTAATGTGCCGCCAAGGGACGAGAATTTTTTTGTTGACTGTTGAGATGGCCCATTGTCTAATGGAAAGGACGAGAGGCATGCGGGAGGAATGCGTGAGAATGGAGTCGGTTCGACGCCCCTTGTGGGTCGTCGGCGCGCTGATCCTTGCGGCGGGCGTGCTGCTTGCGACGCTCTTCCTTGTCAAGGAGCGGGGGCATCGCGGGTTGCCGCCGGTCCTGTCGGATGACTTGACGCGTCTGCAAGTGGCGCACTCCCTTGTCCGGCAGCGCGCATCAGACGATGCCACGGTCTGGCGGCGCATGGGAGAGCGGCCGGCTGCCGCACCGTCCAGGACGCCGCCCCGCGCCGATCCCGGCTTCGAGGTGACGGCCATCTTCTATGAGGCCGATCAGCCCTCCTGCGGCGCGATTCTTCGCGACCGCGCGCGGCGGCAATATTTCGTCAAAGTGGGCCAGACGATCCAGGGCTGGACGGTAACGCGCATCAGCGCAGAAGGGGTCCTCCTCAGCCAGGGAGGCGGGGAGCTCTTCGTCAAACTCGTCGCCCGGCCCGGGGCCGCGGCGGCGAGCCACTCGACACTATTTCGGAGAGAATCCGGCCTATGTCTGTGCAGTGGACCGTGTCCAAGCATATTGTCCTCGAAATCACTGTAGCGATAGGTGCGGCGAGCAGGACTGCGCCGAGACAAGAATTGGTCTAAGCAGCCATCTGCGCGCGATTTCGGAATCTTTTGCGCAATAGGAGGCGGAATATGCAGATGCGAAAGATGCCTGTCATCGTAGCAACCGTCGTCGTTGTGGCCATGGGGATGCTTCAAAGTCATGCTGAAACAGCTCCGGCGCAGTCGGCAACGGCGGGCGTCGGCGCCCCATGGCCGGCCAAGCAGCGGCGCGTGACGCAGGCGCAGCGGGAAGCCGCCGCCCAGCGGGCCGCCGCCCTGCGCGCCGCTCAGGGCAACGCCGCCGCGGCGCCGGACATCGGACCCGGCGATACGCCGGACTATTTTGGCACGACTCCGAACTACGCCAACAGCCCGCTTCCGTGGCTGGACCCGACACGCAAGAATGCCATCACCGGCGGCATCAGGAAGTTCGTGGACTCGCTGCCCGGCGTCGGGGAGGACAACGCCAACAACCTCGGACAGTGCATTCCCGCCGCCACCCCGGATACCCTCACGTACGGAGGGGCTGATTACTACGAAATCTCCCTGGTCGAGTACACCGAGCAGATGCACTCCGACCTGCCGCCTAGCAAGCTGCGCGGCTACGTGCAAACCAACAACGGCACGGATCCCGCGACCAACGAAAACACCATCGCGCCCGCCCCGGTGCATTACCTGGGGCCCCTTATTATCGCCAGGAGAAACCGCCCCGTGCGCATCAAGTTCACCAACAGCCTGCCCACCGGCGAGGGGGGCGACTTGTTCATCCCGACCGATACCACCATCATGGGCGCCGGCATGGGGCCGGACGAGGAGAACAGCTACACGCAGAACCGCGGCACCATCCATCTTCACGGCGGCCAGGTCCCGTGGATCAGCGACGGGACCCCCCACCAGTGGATTACCCCGGAGGGGGAAATCACCCCTTACGTCCAGGGCGTCAGCGCAGAAGGCGTGCCCGACATGCCGCCCGTGGTCCCGGGCGACGGCACCATGACGTTCTACTATCCCAACCAGCAGAGCGCGCGACTGATGTTCTATCACGACCATGCCTTCGGCATCACCCGACTCAACGTCTATGTCGGCGAAGCGGCCGGCTATCTGGTGACCGATGATGCGGAGGAGCAACTGATCAACTCCGGCGCTCTCCCCGGCAACGGCATGGGCGTCTACCGCTACGGCATCCCGCTCATCATTCAGGACAAGAGCTTTGTCCCCTCCAACGAGCCGAACCCCCTTTATCCGGAGGGGCAGTTGACGGCGCAGGACCCGACATGGGACACGACGAAGTGGGGCGGCATGGGCAATCTCTGGTTCCCGCACGTGTACATGACAAACCAGAATCCGGAAGAGGCGGACGGGATGAATCCCATGGGCCGCTGGGACTATGGCCCCTGGTTCTGGCCCCCCTTCAACGCGGGCGCGGGCCTGGTCAACGGGCCGGTTCCGAATCCCTACGCCGACCAGCCGGGCCAGCCGTCCATGATTCCCGGCACGCCCACCCCCTCCATTGTTCCCGAAGCGTTCATGGACACCTCCGTGGTCAATGGAACTGCTTATCCTTATCTGGAGGTGGAGCCGCGCAGGTATCGCTTCCGCATCCTGAACGCCTGCAACGACCGTTTCCTCAACCTGCAATTGTACATGGCCACCGGCAAGGGGAAGCGCGGCGCGACGGAGGTCGGCATGGTGCCGGCCATCCCCGGCGCCGGTCTGCCCCCCACCTGGCCGACGGACGGAAGGGCGGGGGGCGTTCCCGACCCCGCCACGGTCGGCCCCACGATGATTCAGATTGGCACAGAGGGCGGCTTCCTCCCGGCCCCCGCGCCGCTGCCCAACCAGCCGGTTGACTACGTTTATAATCGCCGAAGCGCGACCGTGCTGAACATTTCCCGCCACACGCTCTTGATGGGACCGGCTGAGCGGGCCGATGTGATCGTGGATTTCTCCAGCCTCAAGGCCGGCTCGACCGTCATCCTTTACAACGACGCGCCCGCGCCCGTCCCCGGATTCGATCCGCGCGTGGATTACTACACCGGGGCGCCGGACCTGACCTCAACCGGTGGCGCGCCGTCGCCGTTGCCGGGGTACGGTCCCAACACCCGGACCCTCATGCAGTTCAAGGTGGTCAAACCCTCCGGCGACCTGCCGCTCGACCTGGAGAACTATGAGACGACGCTGGAGAAGCTTCAGGACCCGGACACCGGGCTGCCGTATGTCTTCGCCGCCTCCACGGACACGCCGATCGTCCCGGAAACAGTGTACGGCGCCGCCACGGACACGTACGCAAGAATCCAGGACACCTCGCTCACCTTCACCCCTGCCGGGTCGGATACGCCCGTGACCGAGGACATGGAGGCGAAGTCCATCATCGAGTCGTTCGAGCCGGAGTATGGCCGGATGAACGCCATGCTGGGGCTCGAAGCCGCGTTCACGAACGACCAGAACCAGACGAGCATGTGGCTCCAGTACATCGCCCCGGCCACCGAGACGCTCAGTAACGGCCGGTACCAGATCTGGAAGATCACCCACAACGGCATAGACACCCACGCCATCCACTTCCACCTGTTCACCGTGCAGTTGATCAACCGGGTCGGCTGGGACGGCGAGATCAAGCCCCCCGACGCCAACGAGACGGGCTGGAAGGAGACCGTCCGCATGAACCCGCTGGAGGACGTGATCGTCGCGCTCAAGCCGGTCCTTCCCAAGGTCCCGTTCTCGCTTCCCAACAGCGTTCGCCTGCTGAATCCGGCCATGCCGCAGGGGAGCACGTTCCGGGCCATTGATCCGGATACCAACCAGGTCGTGAACGTCAGCAACCAGTCGACCAATTTCCGCCACGAGTACGTCTGGCATTGCCATCTGCTGGGCCACGAGGAGAACGACATGATGCGCCCGGTGGTGGTGAATCCCGCGATAGCCACTCCGGCGGCCGCGACCGGCCTGGCCGCCAGCGTCGTCAGCCCCACGCAGGTCCACCTCAACTGGGTGGATAACGCGACCAACGAGACGGGTTTCCGCATCGAGCGCGCCGCCGGCGCGGGGGCGTTCGCCGCCATCCACACCTCCGCCGCGAACGCCGTGAGCTATGACGATACGACGGTCACGGGCGGCGTCACGTACCACTACCGGGTGATCGCCTTCAACGGGTCGGGGGACGCCGCGGCCTCGCCGACCTGGGCGACGACCAGCACCGTTGCTCCGGCGGAGCCCTATAATCTGTCCGTCACCGGGTCCGCCCCCGATGCGCCGCGCGCGAACACCCTGCTCTGGAACGAGGGATCCTTCAACGAAGAGGGCTTCGCCGTCCAGAGGGCCACGGATTCCAAGTTCACCCGCAACGTGACCTCCTTCGACGCCGGCGCGAACACGATCTCATACACCGACACGACCGTGGAGCCGAAAACGAAATACTACTACCGCGTGCGGGCCATCAACTCGATTGGCAGTTCCGAATACTCCAACGTCGCGCAGGGGGCCAAGCTGAAGTAAGCCCCCGATGCGAATGCCGTAAGTGGCGCGGATTATTCCCTCGGCAGGCTCGGGACCGCGAGCGGAGTCGAGCGGCCAGTCCGCGTCGCGGCGAATGCCGCGAAGGATCTTGCGAGGGTTCGTATGGCCTGCCCAAGGTTGCGGCGCAAAATGGTTCCGTTCGGGGAGGGAGCGATCCCTCCCCGGACTGTTTAGATCTGGGAAATGTGGCACAGCGCGGTGGCAGTACTCTGCCACCTAAGCCCTCGGCTGTGGGAGCTGCGTCGTTCGTCCCATCGGGACGGCAAGACAATAGCCCGGCACTTCAGTGCCGGGTTCAGGAAGGTTGCCTCACCCCCCATCTTACACCGCATCCATCTGCGTGACGCGGAGCACCTCGGCGGCGGTGGTGAGGCCGGCGATGGCTTTCTTCGCCCCGTCCATGCGCAGCGTCTTCAGCCCGCGCTCGATGGCGCTGCGCTTGATCTCCGTCGCGTTGCGCCGCTCCATGATCTGAACGCGCGCCTCCTCGTCAATCACGAACAGCTCATAAATCCCGGTCCGGCCGAAGTAGCCGGTCTGGAAGCACTCCTTGCAGCCGCGCCCCCGGTAGAGCACCCCGCCGGTCAGTTCCTCGCGCGTCACCCCCAGCTCGCGCAGGGGCTCCGCCTCCGGCGCGTGCGGCTCCTTGCAGTGCGGGCAGATGACGCGCACCAGCCGCTGAGCGATCACGGCGATCATCGCCGAGGCGACCAGGTACGGTTCGATCCCGAGATCCAGCAGGCGCGTGAGCGACCCGGCGGAGTCGTTCGTGTGCAGGGTGCTGAACACCAGGTGCCCGGTCAGGGCAGCCTGGATGGCGATGCGCGCCGTCTCCAGGTCGCGCACCTCCCCCACCATGATGATGTCCGGGTCCTGCCTGAGGACCGAGCGCAGCCCGCTGGCGAAGGTCATCCCCTTCTGGTCGGTCACCTGGATCTGGCTGATCCCGTGCAGGCGGTACTCGATCGGGTCCTCGATGGTGATGCAGTTCTTCTGCGAGGAGTTGATTTTGTTGAGCATCCCGTAGAGCGTCGTCGTCTTGCCGCTGCCGGTCGGGCCGGTGACGAAGATCACGCCGTGCGTGCACTGGATCACGCGCACCAGCGTGGCCATGTCTTCGGGGAGCAGGCCGATATCATCCAGCCCGAACAGGCGCGTCCCCTTGTCCAGCAGGCGCAGCACGGCGCGCTCGCCGAAGCAGGCGGGCACCACCGACATGCGCAGGTCAATCTCGCGGTCGCGCAGCGTCATCGTCGCGCGCCCGTCCTGCGGGGCGCGCTTCTCGGCGATGTCCATGTTCCCCATCACCTTGATGCGCGAAATCATGGAGTCCTGAAGCGCCTTGGGGAAGGTGAGGCGGTCGTACAGGATGCCGTCAATGCGGAAGCGCACCAGCACGTCCTCCTCGCGCGGCTGGATGTGCACGTCGCTGGCGCGCACCTGGAACGCCTCGTACAGGATTTGCCGGACCAGTTGGATCACGGGGGCCTTGTCGCCGATGTCCAGCAAGTCCTCCGAGCCGGCGGGCTGGACGGAGTTGATCTGCGGCCCCTCGTCGCTGAGCTGCTCCATCACGTTGTCGAGGATGCCGCCCAGGCGCGACTTGTTCTCGTACGCGCGGTCAATCAGCGCGACGATCTGGATCGTCGGGGCCAGCACCGGCTCCACCTCGACCCCCATTAGCATCGCGAGGTCGTCCAAGGGGTCGGTTTCGAGCGCGGCGGCGGTGGCCACCTCCAGCCGGCCGTCGCGCCGGCCGACTGCCACCACGTTGTGCCGGCGCACGAAGTGAAGGGGGACGCGCTCCAGAAATTCCTGCGGCACTTCCACCCCCGTGAGGCTTTCGCGGAAGGGGATGCCCAGCGCCTGCCCCATCGCGCGCAGTAGTTGCGGCTCGGTCGCCAGCTCCCGCTCCAGCAACTCCTTTTCCAGTGGGCGCTGCGCCTCGCGCGCGGCATGAAGGGCCGTCTCGAACTGCCCCTCGCTGAGCAGCGCTTCGCGCACCAGGATTTCCTTCAGGCTCGACTCAAGGCTCATGGATTCCCGCTCCGCGCGTGGCCGGGCTGTCGTACAGGTCCTGGTTCACCGGCAACCGCTTGTCCTCCCGCCGCGTCCGGTTCTCCTCGGTAATCACCTGCCGGGAGGCTTCGCCGCTGATCCCCTTGAGGTCCGAGAAATCCTCCGCGCGGGCGATCCGCGTCTTGATGAAGACGTACAGCGTGGCCTGGCTGGCCGAGGAAGTGTCCCGGCGGAAGAGCTGGCCCAGCAACGGGATGCTGCCCAGGATCGGCACCTGGGTGCGGCTGTTGCTGGCGTCCGCGCGGTTCAATCCGCCGATGAGGATGGTCGAGTTGTCCGGGATCGTCACCTTGGAGGTGACCTCGTCCGTGTGGCGGGCCGGGGGCGCGCTGTCCGAGGCGGCGGTCCCCGTGAACGACGAGAGCTTCACGTGGATGTCCAGTTGCAGGTAGTCCGCCTCGCTGATGTGCGGCGTGACGTCCAGATAGGTGCCCGCCGTCTCATAGCCTCCGAAGGAGCTCGTGGTGGTGTTCGAGCCAACGGCGTTGATCTGCGTGTAGGGCTCTTCGGCCTCGCTGACGAACTTGGCCGCCTCGTTGTCATTGACCAGGGCGCGCGGGCGCGAGACGATCCGGCCGTTCCCCTTCTGCGCCATGAGCTTCACGATGGCGTCAATGTCGCCGCCGCTGATCACGAAGCCGGTCAGGCCGCTGGAGGCGGACACGGAGGCGGTGCCGCCGCTGAAATCAATCTTGCTCAGGCCGAAGTTGGTCGCGCCGCGCACGGAGCCGCGCTGCAGGTTCAGCAATTCCACCCCCACGTCGAACGCCTGAGATCGGCTCACCTGCACCACCAGCGCCTCGATCATCACCTGCGGGCGGCGCATGTCGAGTTGCTCGATGATAGCCGCCAGCATCGCCTGCTCGCGCGGGGGGCCGACCAGGATAAGTGAATTGGTGTGCTTGTTAGCGATCGCCTGCACCTGGCTGCCCACCACGCCGGTCATGGCGGAACCGCTGCCGGCGCCTGCGCCGGCGGCGGCGGAGCCGGCGGGTTCGGCCGCCGTTACGGGAGGTGCCGCGCCATACCCCGGCATCGCGCGCGGCGTCGCCACGCCCGATGCGGGAGCGTGCGAAGCGGCCGTCGAAGTTTCGGTCCCCCCCATAATCTGCTGAACCGTGGCGAGCATATCCTCGGCCTTGGTGTTCTTCAGTTTAATGATCCGGTAGGGGCGTTCCGCTTCCGGGACCGGCACGTCAAGCTGTTCGGCCAGCGAGCGGATGGCCTCCATGTCCTCCGGCATCGCCACCACCACCAGCGCGTTCAGGCGCGCATCGCTATCAATGGCGAAGGCCCTGCGCGTCTGTCCCGCCGCCTCTCCGCCGTTGCGCGCCTGGACGTAGGCGCTGATCTTCGGCGCATATTCATCGGCGCGGATGTACTTGAGCGGGACCAGCCTGAGCGGCGGCTGCTCCGCCGCCACGTCGAGCACCTGGATCATTTTGAGCATCCGCGCGACATTGGGGGCGTAGTCCGTGAGCACCAGCATGCGCTGCCCCGGCACGGCGAAGATTCTCGACCCGGCCGCCAGGGCCGCCGCGCCCGCCGCGGGGCGACCCGGCTGCGCCGGAATCCGCGGCGCGGCCACGCCGGACATGATCCCCTGAAGCGCGTTCAGCACCGTCGCCGCATCGGTGTTCTTCAAGGCCACCACCTGCGTGACAATCACGTCGCGGTCCGGCAGCATGCCGGTCTCATTCGGCCCGAAGAAGGGGGTTGGCTTCGTCCCCGCGACGCTGGCCGGCACCACCTTGACGAATCCCTCCGGCGATGGGGAGAGCGCCCAGCCCTTGAACTCAAGGATGGACTCCAGAATGCTATGGAGGGCCGCCACCGACACTTCCTTCGGCGCGCGCAGACTCACGGTCCCGGTCAGGGTCTCATCGTAGATATAATTCGTCTTGGTCCGCGCCGCCACATAGTCCACTACCAGCTTGATGTCCACCTGGTCGCCGAAGTTCAGAATTACCCTCTGGTCGCCCGTGGCGGGCGCTGCCGGGGCAACGGGGGCAGGCGGCGGAACGGCAACCGGCGCCGGGGCAGGCTGAGCGTCCTGCGCCATGGACGTCGCCGAGAGCAGTCCGAACAGCCCTATGGCAAAGAGGATACGACCGATGAATTGGCAGGGTCTGCGACGGGACTTCATTGTTCCCCTCCCGGGGGTCGCTGTGGACATGTCCGCTCACTTCCGCTATCCTCTGAATATAGGCTGGTTTGCGAGCGGAGTCAATCGGCAACTGTTAGGGGATTTTCCCGATTGACCGGGAGGGCCGGGGTTTGTCTAATGGCCTTATTGGGAACCAAGTCAGGAGCGGAAAATGAGAATTGAGTCGTTTCGACGCCCGCTGTGGGTTGTCGGGGCGGTCATCGTTTCGGCGGCGCTCTCCGTGACGGCGCTCTACCTCGCCAAGGGGTGGGAGCGTGTGGAGACGCCGGCGGCTCTCGCGGACGATCTGAGCAGCCTGCAGAGGGCGAAAGCGCTGGCGCTCCTCCGCCCGGTGGATGACGCGGTCATCTGGCGGCGCATGGGGGGACGGGTGGCCGCGGCGTCAGTCCGAACCGTTGTGCCTCGCGCCGACGCCGGCCTGGAGGTCATGGCCACCTTCTACGAAGCCGATCAACAGTTCTGCGGCGCAGTGCTGCGCGATCGCTCCCGCAAGCAGGCGCTGGTCAAAGTGGGGGAGACGATTCAGGGCTGGCAGATTTCGCGCATCGCTGTGGATGGAGTCGCGCTCAGCCAGGGAGGGGCGGAGCTGTTCGTCAAGCTGCCTGATTTCCAGGCGCGTGCCCTGGCCATGGAGATGGCCGTGCCTTCGGCGGCTCCGGCGGTCGCAGTGACGCCCGCATCTCAGGTAGCCGCGATGGCCTCCGTGCCCGACAACACCCTGCCCGGCGCTGTCCCGGCCCCGCCCGAGTTGACGCCGGAGAGGCCGGACGTGAGCACCGTCAGCCGGGCGCAACTGCAACTCTATGTGAAGAAGGTCGGCTCCCTTATGACGCAGGGGCAGCTCGTGCCGGAACAGAACGCGGCGGGACAGATTGTCGGGTTGCGCATCGTGCGGTTGGACGAGAACGCTGTGGCGGCGAGCCGCGGGCTGAAAGAGGGGGACATTGTTCGGGAGGTCTATTCCACCCCGCTCACCGAGCCGGGCCAGATCGTCAGGCTGGCTTACCAGATTTGGACGGAGGACCCGCCGACCGTCACCGTCGTCCTGAACCGCGACGGGAAAGAGCAGCAATTGGTGTATCGGATTCAGTAAGTGATACTTACTGCCCCGCCGGCCGCCGCACGACGAGCATCACCCGCGCCGACCACCCCTTCCCGTCCCCCAGCGGCGACATCACGATCTCTCTCACCTGCAGTCCGGAGACTTCGCGCTCCGCGGCGGAGAGCATCTGGCTCAGCCCCTGAGAGGAGACCTCCTTCAAGTCCAGTCGCGTCTCCTGCTCGATGAGGTCGGATCGGCCGGTGGCGGGCCGGGGATTGTCCATGTTGATGCTGAGCGTCTCGCGGGCGATTCCGGCCTTCGAGGCTGCGGCTTCAAGGAAGGGAATGAAGTCCTGCTGCGGCTCGCCCGTCGTTGCCTGGACCCCCAGGCTGCTGCGCAGAGAGATGAGCTTCTCCGCGTCGGCCACCTCCCGTGCGACTGAGTCGGCGTGGTCCGCCTGCGCGGCGTCCGCGCGCTGAAGGCGAGTCCATGCGACGAGCGCCCACACCGTTGTGGCGACGGCGGCCGCCCCGAGCAGCAGGGGCCATTTCGCGCTGGGGTCTATCCTGAAGGGCTCAGCGGCCATAGGGCGCCTCCTTCTTCGGAGTCGCATCCAGTTCGAAAACGGACAATCCCCCCTCGTACCGCAGATTCCGCGGCGTGGCGTTGAGGCCCGTCTGCGATGCGACGCCCTTCACGATTGCCGCCGCGTCGGAATGGGACTTCGCCGCCATCTCGATCCGCGCCTGCTCCGGGAGGATCGTCACGGAACGCACGGTCACCTCGATCGTCGGCGGGATCGCCCCGAGGATGGCCCGCAGCGTCGCCAGTGCCGAGGCGTTCTGCCCCGTCACGGCCGCGCCGCTGCGCAGGCGGTCCATCTCCGCGGCCATCCAGGCCCCCAGGTCGGACGGCAAGGGCTTACCCGGCTCGACGGTCTGCCAGATCGCCTGTTCCTTGGCGAAGAGGGCGTCATCCACCCGCAGGGCGTCATGCCTGCGCCACTCCATCCCGGCGGCGCAAAGCGCCATCAAAACGGCCCATGCGCCCAGGCAGAACATCAGAGGCGCGCGAATGCGTTCGATCTTCGCCCGGTATCGAAACTCGCCCGAGCGCAGATTCACCGGGAACTGCGCCGGCTGCAGCAGCGGCAGCGCCAGCCCCAGCGCAGTCATCCCCTGACGCTGGAACTGAGGCGTCATCTCCCCGCCCAGCGTGTTCCCCTCGCCCGGGATGAACTCAGCCGCCGGAATCTCCAGCGCCTTGCCCAGGCTTTCGGCCACCTCGGGGCGCGCGTTCCCGCCGAACAGCAGCGCGCGCGTCCCCTCGGTCGCATGGGGCGCTCCCGCCAGGAAGAGCCGCAGTTCGCGCGCGAGCTTCTCCGCATACCGCGCGCTCTGCTCCGGCGTCGCGCTGTCCAATTCCGCCCCGAACCGCAGGATGCGCGCCGCCACGAGCTTCGAGTTCTCCACCCAGACCGCCTTGGCGGAGCCGCAACCCAGGTCCAGCAGCAGCGTGGGGGTCTCCGGCAGGTTCCCCGTCGCGGCCAGCGCCTCCAGCAGCGCCATCGGCTCCACCCCCAGCCGCTGCGGGTCCACCCCGGCCTCTTCCAACCGCCGCAGGGACTCCTCCAGCAGCGCCTTGCGCGCCGCGAACGCCATCACGCACGTTCCCTCCGTGCCGCTGCGCAAGGGGAGGTACTCCAGCGTCGCCTCCTCGATCGGGAAGGGCAGGTAGTTCTCCGCCTCGAAGCGCACCACCTTGGCAAGTTGCTCCGGGTTGGTGAACGGCACGGTGATTTCCCGCACCGCCGTCTCCTGCGCCGGAAGCGCCGCCGCAATCGGCTCCGACCTCCAGCCCGCTCGGCGCAAAAGCCCCGGGAGGAAACCGAACTCCGGGCCCCCCTCCGCGTTGCGCGGAATCGCCTCCAACGCAAATCCCACAACCGCCAGACCGCGCGCGCTGCGCTCGACCACGACGGCTTTGGCGAATTTCGTCCCGATATCCAGTCCGGCGGCTCGGCTCACAGGAGGCCTCTCGTTCTATTGCGACCGCCTGCACAGGCGGATGAACCCGTTTCCATCGGTCCCCGGCTCGATCACGACATGCGTCACCATGCGCGACGCCCCGCTACGCGTGGTGACGGTCATCTGCATGACGCGCCCCTCGAAGCTCAGGCGGCCCGACAATTGCTCTGTGGCCGTCATGTCGAGTCCAAGCGCCTGCACGACCTCGGCCAGCGACTCGAACTCCTTCGATGCTCGATATTGCAACAGCACATCCGCCTTGCCGGGGGCGACCTCCGCCAGCACCGCGTCGAGCACTTCTTTCGACGCGGTGTTCACGTTGACGCCGCCCGTGCCCCAGCACGTAACGTACCCGGAAAGCGCCTGCGAATCCACTCCTCCTGCGCTATAGAGCAGCGCATCCGTCATCCCCTCCACCGCGCGCAACTCCTCCAGCAGCACGATCCCGCCTGCGCTCTCCCCGCCCGCGTCTCCGGTCCCTGCGCGCGCCTGGATGAAATCCGCCACCGCGGCGGCGAGTGTTTCGTCAATCTTCAATGTGGCCGCGAGCGCCAGCCATTCCGCGCGCGCTTTCTCCTGGAGCGCCGCATCGGCGTCCGCCATGCCGTTCAAGTTCAGCTTGCCGCTCTCATCCTCGAAGGAAGCGTCCGCCAGCGCGTCCCCCAGTTTCAGCCCGGCAATCCCTTCGGCCAGTAACTGCTTCCGCTGTGTGGCGGTGAACTCCGTGGTCGAAAGAGATGCGCTCGCCGCGCGCATCAGGCCGTCGGCCGCCGCCATGTGCTGCAGGTCGCCGCCAAAATTCTGCGACACCCGCAGCGAATACCAGGAGTACAGCGCCAAATCCCCCACGACCAGCCCCAGCAGCGCCACGACCAGCAACACGACGATCAGGGCAAAGCCGCGTTCCCCTGCGCCGCGCTGGAACCTGGGGAATCCGTGCTTCGCCGTGGTGGAGCGCGCTGTCCCCAGCGCGCTATGCCTTGGCGATGTAGCGCGGGTTCTCGCTTCGACAAGCTCAGGGCCGTGAGCAACGTCGAACGGCAAACCCGCGATATCGTTCGTTCCTTCCGATTTCCAGGGCGTGCGCCGTTGGAGAGGGCTGTTCATTGCCCACCCCCCGGGTTCCGGTTCGTGGCTGACGGAATCCAGATGGTTGCCGCGACCTTCTCAGGCGCGTTCTGTTCAGCGTTTGGCGGCTCGATCAGGACGCGCACCGCGCGCGGGGCGTCCTGCTGAGCCCATTCCCCTCCCCAGGCCGACCCGTCGAAATACTCCAGTCGGAATGCGCGCAGACGCCGGAAGACCGGCTCAAATTGTTCTGGAAGCGAGGCGTCCCGTGGCCAAGGGGTCTGTGCGCGCCACAGGTCCACCAGCGCCGGATCGTCGGCGTTCTCATCCAGCCGGTAGCTGACGAGGAAAACCCCGCCCCCTTGCCGGTTTGAGAGGGGATTGGAGAGGGTGACGAAGGAGAGCAGGTCCAACGCCTCCGCCCCCCCCGCCGCGCCGGCGAACTCCCCCGCCGTCTCGTTGGCGACGACCGTGCCGCGCAGTTCCTCGCGCAACAACCAGGTGAGCGACTGCGCCGACGCGGTCGCATTGGTCAGCGCCTCGACGTGATCGCGCGCGGAGACGGTGGAGAAGAGCATGGTATAGGCCGCAGCCAGCAGGGCGGAAAGGATCGCCAGCGCCAGCAGCACCTCCAGCAGCGTGAACCCTGCGCGGCGCTCCCTCATTGGCCGCCTCCCGGAGCGAGAAGCGTCTCCACGGCCAGAACGTCATAGCCGTCGGAACTCATTCCGCCCGCCGGAAAGCGCATCTCGATCCGCACGCGCCGCCCCAGGCCCAGCGCCCCCAGCGGCGTTTGCGTCAGGATGGTGCGGCAGGTGAAGCCGGGATGGTCGTTGAACTGCCGCGTCATCTGCAGGCTGGCGGCGGGGTTGAGCGCCAACTGTGCCAGCTCTTCGGAGAGGAGCATCGTGGCGATCTGGCGGTTCCGCGCCGTGGTGGCGTTGCGCACCGCGTTGGCGCGGATGGCCAGCAGCGTCGCCGCCGCGCCGGCCAGGATCGCCAGCGCCAGCAGCGTCTCGATCAGGGTGAACCCGTCATGGCGTCGCCGCATTGGGCGGCTCCTCCCGCGAATCATACAGGTTGACCTGCGCCCCCAGCGGCAGCACCTCCACCGTCATCTCCGCGCCGTCGGCGTCGCCCAGGTGTATCCAGTGCCCTTCGCACGCGCCGAGCCAGGTAAACGGAATGCTGACCACCCGCGCCGCGGAAGGGCGGACGCCGAAAAGGGAAATATCCTCAAAGCGCACTCCGTCGGGCAGTTCCTGCTGCCGGAAACGCGTCCCCGGCGGTTCCGGCTGCGCGGGGATCGTTCCGGCGGCGTCCGTCGTCGCCACCCAGTATTGCCCGCCCTGCAGATCGTACCGGATAGCCATCGGCTTGCCCGAGGCGATGCTCTCGCTGCGCACCCAGGCGACGGTGGAGGCGAGTTCGCGCGCCGCCGCCTTAATGCGGAAGGAGGGGAGCATCGTGTCGAGCCGGACCGAGATCAGCGCCGCGACCAGCCCCAGGATGCCCAGGACCAGCAACACCTCCAGCAGCGTGAACCCGCCCGGCTCAGGGCGTCGTCGTGCGGTAATTGACAATGTCGGCATTCTCGTCCTCGCCGCCCGGGCGGCCGTCCGCGCCGAACGACCGGATTTCGTACGATTGCCGCGTGCCGGGCATGACGTACTCGAAGTCGTTGCCCCAGCCGTCCTTAGGCACGTCCTTGAGGTAGCCGTCCTTCGGCCACTTCTTGACGGTCGCCGGCTGGGTCACAAGGTCCTCCAGCCGCGCCGGGTAGAAGCCGTTGTCCATCTTGAACATGTCGATCGCGTTTTCGAGTTCGCGGATCTGCACCTTGGTCGTCTTGATGCGCGCCTCGTCCATGCGGTTCATGATCTGCGGCACCACCAGCGCCGCGATCAGCCCGATGATGGCGATCACCACCAACATCTCCACCAGCGTGAAAGCCCCACGCCGTCCTTCGTGCTCTTTGTGGTTCATGCGCTCTTCCTTAAAACGTTATCTGGCTCAGCGCGAGGATCGGCAGCAGGATGGCGGCCACGATGAAGGCCACCACCCCCGCCATGCACACCACGATGGCCGGCTCCAGCACCGCCACCAGTTTCTGCAGCGAGATGCCGATCTCCCGCTCGTACGAGTCGGCGATCATCCGCAACATCTCTTCCAGCCGCCCGCTTTTCTCCCCCACGGCGATCATGTAGCTGACCAACGGCGGAAAAACCTGGCCTTTCTGCAGCGTCGAGGCGATGTCGCGCCCGGCGCGGATTTCCGAATGAAGCGACTCGACCGAGGCGGTGAGGACGCGGTTGCGCATCACCCCTTTGGCGATCAGCAGCGCCTCGGAGACGCGGATGCTGCTGCCCAGCAGCGTCGCCAGCGTCGTGCAGAACTGCGCGATGAACTGCTTGCGCATCAAGTCGCCGACCAGCGGCAATCGCAGCACCAGCCGATCCATGCGCCAGCGGAAACTTTCCCGGCGCATCAGCAGGCGGAAGAGGACCGCCGCTCCGGCGACGACCAGCAGGATCAGCCACCACTCCGTGCGGATGAAGTGGCTCACTCCCATCAGCACCGCCGTCGGCAACGGGAGGCCGCGGTGCGACTTATCGAGCAGCCCTGCGAATTTGGGCACCACGAAGCTCACCAGGAACGCCACCACCAGGAGGCCCGCCGCGGCCAGGATCGCCGGGTAGATCAGCGCGGCGACCACCTTCCCCTTCAGCGCCGCGCGGCGCTCGCTGTGGACGGCGAGCGAGTCCAGGATCGCGCCAAGGCGGCCGCTCGCCTCGCCGGCGCGCACCATGCAGACGTAGGTCTCGTTGAAGCAGTCCGGGTGCAGCGCCAGCGCGTCGGCCAGTGAACTGCCGCGCGTCACGCGCTCGCGCACATCCATCAGCATCACCTGCAGCGGCCGGTCGCCGGCCTGCTGGATCATCACCGAAAGCGCTTCCACCAGCGGCACCCCGGCCCCCACCAGCGTCGCGAACTGGCGCGTTACCAGAGCCACCTTCTCCGTGCGGCCGCGCCTCAGCGGGACGCGCGGCAGCGAAAGCGCCCCCGTCGGCTCGGCGGCCGTCGCGGTCTCGCTCACTTCGGTGACGAACACCCCCGCCGCGCGGAGTTTCTGGCGCGCGTCGCGCCCGGTGTCCGCGTCAATCAGCCCGCGGAGCTCCTCCCCCGTCTTGGAAATCGCTTGGTAGCTGTATACCGGCACGCAGGCCCTCCCACGGTTCATTTGGCCGCCTGCCTTATCGTAACATGGGGCTGGGGCCGCCTCAAGCGAATGCAGAGTGCAGAGTGCAGAACATAGAGTGCGACAACCGTTCTTATGGTTAGCGTATCCTCTATGTCCTTGCGGTCCTTTATGTCTTTTCGCAATGCTCCCCCGACGCGTGACAAACCCGGGGCGGATTGATACAATGCCGCGCGAATACTCTGGGGCGAAGCATCTTCAATTGCCCCGGAGCGGCACGGGAGACGACGATGGCGGACGAAGAAAACCCCTACGAACGCTTCAAGCAGCACGAACTCATCCTGCGCGATGAGCTGGCGCTGGACCGGACGGTTCTGGCGAACGAACGCACCTTCCTCTCCTACGTGCGCACCAGCTTGTCCTTTGCTGTGGTGGGCGGGACGGTCGTGAAGCTTTCGGACTCGCCGAAGCTGCGCCTTCTGGGCATGATCTTCCTCATCCTGTCGGCGCTGTGGCTGGCATTCGGAATATGGCGCGCGGTGGCCATGCAGCGCCGGATTCGCAGCTGCAAGCGAATGGTGGAAGAGGAAGCGCATCGTTCGCCGTAGGAAAGGGCCGTTCCATTGGAGGGACGTGGCATGCGCGCCAGGGGATTTTTCGTCGCCTCTCTCATCGCGGTGCTCACCCTTGCAGCCGGCCGCCTCTGCGCGGCGCCGTTCGACCGCGAGATCTCTTTCAAGCAGCCGGGTGGAACCACCGTGCAACTGCACGGCTGGGGGGACGAATTCTACGCCGTCTTTGAGACGCTCGACGGCTACACGGTCGCTTTCGACCCCGCCACCCAAGCCTATTACTACGCGGCGCTCTCCCCCGACAGGCAGACGCTCATCCCCACGAAACTTCAGGTCGGCAAGGGCAATCCCGCCAAGTTGGGGCTGGAGAGGCACTTACGCATCAGCGCCAAGGCGCGAAAGGCGCAGGCAGCCGAGCGCCGTCTTCGTTGGGAGCAAGGGACGCACAACGCCGAGCGCTGGGCGCGGCAGAAGGCGCGCCTGCGTGACGCGCGCGCCGTGGCCGCGCCGGGCGGGCCCGCAGCCGCCCCTCCGGAGGACCCCACCACCGGAATCAAGGTCGGCCTTTGTCTCCTGATTGACTTCAGCGACGCCGTCGCCACTATTCCGCAGGCGAGCATTGACTCCTTCTGCAACGGGGACGCCTACACCGGCTACGGCAACAACGGCTCGGTCAAGCAGTACTACTACGACGTCTCGAACGCCAACCTGACTTACACCAACGTCGTGACCGCCTATGTGCGCGTTCCGCATCCGAAAAGCTACTACAACGACACCACCCAGGATTGTGGCACGCAGGGCAATCTGCTGATCCAGGACGCCATCGCCGCCATGCGGGCGCTCCCGAACTATGAGACCGAGATCCTCCCCACCTTCGCCGACCTGACTGTGGACGAAAGCAGTAATGTCGTCGCGACCAACGTCTTCTACGCCGGGGACAACGGCGGCGTCTGGTCCTACGGCCTCTGGCCGCATTCCTGGTCGCTCTGGGAAGTCGGCGCCCAGGCGCTCTCCTCCGGGGGCGCCACGGTGTGGGACTACCAGATCACCAACATCGGCACGTCGCTCGAACTGGGCACTTTCTGCCACGAGAACGGCCACATGCTCTGCGGCTTTCCCGACATCTACGACTACGATTACGATTCGGTGGGAGGCGCGGGATATTTCTGCCTGATGGACTACGGCGGGGACGGGACGAACCCGGCGCAGGTCTGTGCCTACCTGAAATACGCCGCCGGCTGGGCCACCACCACGGAACTGACCAGCGATTCCGAACTGACCGCCACCCTGGTCTCCTCCGCCGGGGAGGGCTTCAACCATTTCTACCGGTACGCCAAGCCGGGCGTTCCGACGGAATACTATCTCCTCGAGAACCGCCAGGACGCCGGGCGCGACGCGGAACTGCCCGCCGCCGGCATCGCTGTCTGGCACGTGGATGAGCTGGGGGACAGGGACAACCAGAGCCTCGCCTACAACAGCAATCACGAGAATTATGAAGTGACCCTGGTCCAGGCGGACAACCTCTGGCATTTCGAGAATTACATGAACGCGGGGGACGCAAACGACCTCTACTACGACGGCAACACCGCGGCCTCCTATGGCAACCTCCTCACCGATTTCTCCTTGCCGAGGGCCCGCTGGTGGGACGGCACGAACTCCGGCCTGGTGCTCCAGCAGTTCAGCGCCGGCGGCGCCACGATGACCGTCGCGGTCGGCGGCGAACCCCCGCCGCCGCTGACCATCACCACCGCCAGCCTCCCCACGGGCAACACGGGCGAGGCCTATTCCGCGACGCTCGCCGCCACCGGCGGCGCGACCCCCTATTCCTGGTGGACGCTCCCCGTCGAGTCGCTCTCCGCCCACGTCGCCCCCGCGGGCGGCACGGCGCAGGGTTGGCACGGCGACGAGGCGAGCTGGACCTACACGCTCCCCTTCACCTTCCCCTACATGGGAAGGAACTACACCTCCGTTTACGTCTCCGCCAATGGCTGCCTCGACTTCGCCAACCCGAGCGCCAGCTATGACAACGATGAAGCCGGGCTTCGGGCCAACGTGCGCATCGCCCCGTTCTGGTATGACCTGATCACCTCCGGTGATAACCAGACGGGGGAGGACATTTACATCCGCCGGCCCGACGCGGACACCGTGGTCATCCGATGGGTGGCGGAAACCTGGGACTATGGCGACCCCGCGAATTTCGAGGTCCTCCTGCGCCGCGATGGCGGGATTGAATTCCATTACGGGAGCGGCAACACGGGGATGAGCCCCACCATCGGCCTGGGCAGCGGCGACCCCTCCGCCCTCTATGTTCTCTCCTCATTCAACGGCTCCGGCGCGCTCTCGAACGCGCAGACCGCCGGCTTCTCCTCCCCGCTTCACACCGGCCTCTCCCTGGACGCCGCGACGGGGGAGATCAGCGGTACCTCCACCGTCGGCGGCTCCCGGAGCATCACCTTCGTCTGCCGCAGCGCCGCCGGAGAACAGGCGTCCAAGGAATTGGCGCTGCTCTGCCTGACGCCCCCCCGGACGCTGGACGTACAATCCACCCCCGTTGCGAGCGTGGCGATCACCTCGACGACCGGGCACGACGGGGCAACCGACTATCAGAAGACCGTGAACGATACCACGGTCGTGACGCTGACCGCTCCCGCCTTCAAGAGCGTCGGACCGTTGGATTATCACTTCGTCTCCTGGACCGGAACGCCGCAGGGGACCGTCTTCTCCAACGGCAATCACACGATCAGCTTCGCGATGAGCGGCGACGCCCTCTTGACGGTCGCCTACGCTCTCAACACCTGGTCCCTGAACGTCAGCTCCACGCCGCTGACCGGCATCGTCATCGCTTCGACCACCGGCCACGGCGGGACCACCACATACCAGAAGACCGTCGACGACAACACGACGGTCGTCCTGACGGCCCCGCCATCCGCGGGGAGCCAGTATTTCTCGCGCTGGCGGAACAGCCAGGGGACCGCGCTCTCCTACCTCCCGGAATGGACCGGCGCGGTGAATGCCAGTACGAACCTCGTGGCGGTCTATGGCGGGCTGCAGATGCTGAATCCCTCCGCCGAGGGCGTGGCGCTCCGGTGGGGGCAGAAAGTCACCGTCCAGTGGGCCACAACTCTCTCCAGCAAGACCGCGGTAAAGCTATCGCTCTGGAATGCCTTTGGGGAGCACTGGGACCTGGTCCCCTCGAGTTCGAACAAGGGGGTCTATTCCTGGACGGTCGGGAACTGGAAATCGAAGACCCAGGGGGCCTATGTGCAGGGAGATGGATACCGCCTTCGCATCAGCACCGTTCTGGATGACACGGTCCAGGACAGCAGCGATTATCCCTTCTCGATCGGGAGCGTGACCGACATCGATATTACGGGTGCGAACATCACGACTCCTGCGCCGGCGGAAGTCTCCCAGAACTCCTCCGTGCAGTTCACCTGCAAGGGGACCTTCAACTTCGGCTCGCCGCAAGACGTGACGGTGGGAACGACCTGGAAGATCACCGACCCTGTCACCGGCAAGTCCGTCAAGTGCGCCAAGATGGGCAAGACGGGGCTGCTGACGACGCTGGCCGTGCTGGCGGACACTCCCTGCCGGATCACGGCCACCTCCGGAAAGGGGACCGCCGCACTCATCGCCACCGCGGAAATCACGGTGACGAACCACTAGACGCAACGGCGATTATTGGACCGTCGGGAGTCGCCGTTGCCGGTCCGCCGGCTTCTGCGCCTGGATGGCGGCGATGAGGGCGTCGGAGGGGCCCCCCTTGGTCAGGTAGGCGATGGCCCCGGCCTCGCGCATGGCAGCGGCCATGTCCCCTTCGGCATGCATGGACAGCGCGATGATCTTCGTGGCCGGGAGTTCCGCGAGGATCGCGCGCGTCGCCTCCAGCCCGCTCATGCGCGGCATGCTCACGTCCATGATCACCACGTCCGGGCGAAGCCGGCGGGCCAGTTCCACCGCTTCCAGGCCGTCGGCCGCCTCGCCGACCACCTCGATGTCCTCGTCAAGCTGCAACAACGCGGCCAGACCCTGGCGAAGGATCCTATGGTCGTCGGCCAGCAGCACGCGAACCCAGGCCGCGTGCGCGTGAGGCGGCGCCTGGGGGAGGCGCAGCTCCGGCGCGGCCTTCCCTGCGGGTGGGGGAGGCCTGACCGCTTCGGCCAGCGGAACCTCCGAGGGTGGGGGCATCATAATGGATATCCGCGTTCCCCGGCCCGGCGCCGCATCAATATCCATGCGCCCTCCCATGTGCCGCAGGCGCTGCTGGATGCTGAACAGCCCGAACCCGCCATGCTCCGCGCTGGCGCTGACCATCCCCGGATCGAACCCCGTCCCCTCGTCCTCCACCACCAGCCGCGTCCATCCCTCCGGCGCGCGCGTCAGCAGGACCCTGGACCGCCGGACGCCGGAATGCTTCAGGACGTTGAGCAGCAATTCGCGGGCGCAATCGAAGAGGTGCAGCGCCACAATCTCTTCCTGCGGCTCCGCCTCCGGGTCCGCCTGGACCTCCACCGTGAGCTGGCTTTGCCGGCCCAGGCGGTGCGCCAGCCACGCCAGCCCCGCTCCCAGGCCGGCCTGCTGCAGCACCGGCGGGCTCAGTTCCACGGTCAGGGAACGGCACGCCTCGATGGATTCCTGGACGAGCGCGCTGACCTTCTCGATGGACTGCTGCCGGGCGGAGTCGTCCCGCGCCTTGGCGGTGATGCCCAACTGGATTTTGCCGGCGACGAGCAGTTGCTGGATGTGGTCGTGGAGCACCTGCGCCAGGCGCTGGCGCTCGAGCTGCTCGGCCTGGGTCAGATCCACCGCCAGGGCGCGGAGCTGCTCGGCCTGCCGGTGGATCTCGCTCGTGCGCTCGGCGACGCGCTGCTCCAGCGTCTCGTTCAACTCGCGCAGCGCCTCTTCGGCCTCCCGGCGCTCCAACTCGCCCCCCGCGCGCACCGCCACCAACTGCAGGATGGATTTGACCGGCTCCGGGTCCGCCAGTGGCCGGCGGCTGACGAGGGCAATCAGGCCGATCGGTTTGCCCTGGGAACTCCAGAGGGTGGCCCCGATATAGCTCTCGGCCCCCATCTGCTGGAGCACCTCATCCTTGGGGAAGAGGTGTTGGACATCCCGGGGGAAGCAGCAGATCGTCTTGCCTGCCGCGTCGCCGCAGGGGGTGTCCTTCAGGGCGTAAGAGACATTGCTCTCGATCCTTCCGTCGGAGCAGATGGCCACCGTCCTGGCGTCCAGCGAACCCTCCTCCAGACGGTCAATGCAGACGTAATCCATTTCCAGGCTCCGCGCCAGGTAGCGCGCCAGCGTCTGGAAATAATCCTCGTCCGGGGCGTTGTTGCCGCACTGCGCCAGGAAGCGCAGGACGTCCTCGACCCGCTTGCGCTCGGTGATATCCTGCGTGGTGCCGAACCCGCCGCGCAGCGCCCCCTCGCGGTCGAGCTCCAGTTCAGCCCGCTCGCGGACCCACTTGATTGCGCCATTCACGATGATCCGGTGCTCGACGTCGTATGGCTCGCCGCGGAGGGCCGCCTGCCACTTTCGGTCAACGAGCGCGCGGTCCTCCGGATGGACGGAGGCCAGGAACGTCTCATACGTCATCGGCGTTCCCGGCGGGATGTCGAAGATGCGGTGGTTCTCCTCGGACCAGAGCAGTTGATTGCGCCGGACGTCGAGCCGCCAGCTTCCGATGTGGGCGAGCGCCTGCGCTCGGTTCAGGTCCGCCTGGCTCTCCCGCAGCGCCCGCTCGCCGCGCTTGCGCTCGATGGCGTAGCGGATGGCGCGGGCGACGGTCCGGCTGTCGGTCTTGCCCTTGACCAGGTAATCCTGCACCCCCAGGCGGATCGCCTCGACCCCCTCCGCGTCATCGTCGGCGCCGGTCATGATGACGATGGGGAGTTGCGGGAATTCCGCCTGGACGCGCGTAAAGGTCTCAAAGCCGCTGCTGTCGGGCAGTCCCAGGTCCAGCAGGACGACGTCGAATCGCTCCGTGCGCAGCTTCGCCAGCGCCGCATCCAGCCGCTCGGCCAGGGTGAAAACAAACGCGCCGCCCGGAACCTGGCTCAAACCGTACCGAATGAGCCGGGCATCGGTGGGGCTGTCTTCGACCAGCAGCACCCGCGTGGCCAAGTTGTCCTGTGCGTCGGTCATTGTGCGTTAGCTCGCGTTGCTGAGGGAGTCTTCACGGCGGATCCTGAGCAATTGCGGATTGCGGGATGCGGATTAAACAGCGGCATGGCGGGCCTGAAATCCGCAACCCCAGGCGCGCCGTGCGCGCCGAACAATCCGAATTCCACAATCTCGCTACGGCTTGCTGGGCAGTTCCACGACCGTGAGCCAGAAACTCTCGATGGACTGGACGATCTCCAGGAAGCGCTCGAAGTTGACCGGCTTGGTGACGTAGCAATTGGCGTGCAGTTGGTAGGAGCGGACGATATCCTGCTCCGCCTGGGAGGTCGTCAGGACCACCACCGGGATCGCCGCGAGGTTCGGGTCGCCCTTCATCTCCTGGAGCACTTCGCGCCCATCCTTGCGCGGGAGGTTCAGGTCCAGGAGCACCAGGTCGGGGCGCGGCGCCAGCGAATACTCCCCCTGGCGGCGGAGGAACTGCATCGCCCGCACGCCGTCGTCCACGTGGCTGACCTTGTTGGCCACCTTGGCGCGTTTCAGCGCGGTCAGCGTCAACTTAACGTCGCTGGGGCTGTCCTCGACCAGGAGAATCTGAATCGGTCGAACGTTGATGGGCGTCATTCGTCTTCTCCTTCCTCTGGAATGGTGAAATAGAAGGTCGTCCCCTCGCCGGGGGTGGACTCGACGGAAATTGTACCAGAATGGCGCTCGGCAATCCTCTTGCAGACGGCCAGTCCGATGCCGGTGCCGGGGTACTGGGTGCGCGCGTGAAGCCGCTGGAAGATCAGGAAGATCCGGTCGTAGTACTGCGGCTCGATGCCGATGCCGTTGTCGCGGACGCTGAAGACCCAGCGGTCCTCCTGCCGCCGGGCGGAGACGTGAATCTCCGGCCGGCGCGGGCCGCGGAACTTGATCGCGTTGCCGATGAGGTTCTGGAAGAGTTGAACCATCTGCGACGCGTCGGCGGTGACGGCCGGCAGCGGGTCGCAGGTGATCACGGCGTCCGATTCCTCGACGGCGGCCCGCAGGTTGGCCAGGGCGGCATCGAGCGCCTCTTTCATCTCCACGCGCCGCATCACCCCGCCGCGGCTCCCCACGCGCGAGTACGTCAGCAGGTCGTTGATCAGCGCCTGCATTCGCTCCGCTCCCTCGACGGCCTGCTGGATGTATTCACGGGCGTCGTCGTCCAACTTCCCGTGATACTCATGCTTGAGCATGGACACGAAGCCCCCCACCGCCCGGAGCGGCTCCTGCAGGTCGTGCGAGGCCACGTACGCGAACTGCTCCAGGTCCTTGTTGGAACGCGCCAGTTCGGCGACGGCCTTCTCCAGTTCCGACGTCCGTTGCTGCACCAGTTCCTCCAGGTGGAGGCGGTATCGGTCCAGTTCGGCTTCGGCCGCCTTGCGTTCGGTCACGTCGCGCGCGGCGGCGAAGACGCCGATGACTTTTCCGGACTCGTCGCGATAGAGGGTCGCATTGTAGAGCACATCCATCGCGCCGCCGGAAACGTGGCGGATGGTGAGGGGGTAGTCGCGCACGGCGCCTTTGGCCAGGACGGTCTGATACCCTTCTCGGGCCTTGTCCGGCTCAGTGAAGTAATCCGAGAAATCGCTGCCGATGAGCTTCTGCCGCGAGACGCCCGTCGCCTGCTCGGTGGCGCTGTTGACGTCGGTGATCTTGCCTTCGGGGCTGATCGTGACCAGCGGATCGAGGCTGGCCTCGATCAGGCTGCGGGCGTAGAGGGAGGCGGCGCGCAGCGCCTCCTCCATCTTCTTCCGCGCGGTCACGTCGCGCGCGGCGGCGAAAACGCCCTGCACCTGTCCCTCTTCGTTGCGGTAGACGGTGGCGTTGTAAAGCACGTCCATCGTGCGTCCCGAGGCGTGGCGCAGCGTCAGCGGATAATCGCGGACGAAGCCGCGCGCAATGACGGCGCGGTATCCCGCGTTGGCCTTGGACGGATCGGTGAAGTACTTGGAGAAGTCGCTTCCGATCAACTGCGCGCGGGGCAGGCCGGTGGCCTCCTCCGTGGCCCGGTTCACGTCGGTGATCTTGCCTTCGGGGCTGATCGTCACCAGCGGGTCGAGGCTGGCTTCGATGAGGCTGCGGGCGTAAAGGGAGGCGACGCGCAACTCCTGTTCCAGTTTCTTCGAGCGCGTGATGTCGCGTGCGGCGGCGAAAACGCCCTGCACCTGGCCGGCCTCGTTGCGATAAACGGTGGCGTTGTAGAGCACATCCGTGAGCCGTCCGTTCTTGTGGCGAATCGTCAGCGGGTAGTCGGTGACGGACCCTTTGGCAAACACCTGCTGGTACCCCTCGCGCGCCTTCTCCGGCTCGGAGAAGTAGTCTGTAAAGTCCGTCCCGATCAGTTGTTCCCGCGGCAGGCCGGTCACCCGGATCGTCGCTTCGTTCACGTCGGTGATCTTTCCGTCCGCGCGGATCGTCACGAGCGGGTCGAGCGAGGACTCAATGAGGCTGCGCGCGTACTGGGATGCGCGCCGCAGCTGCTCCTCCGCCTGCTTCTTCTCCGAAATGTCGTTGCTCATCAGCAGATAGCCGATGGGCCGGCCCGATGCGTCGTTTCGGCGCGTCACCACCACGCTCGCCGCGAAACGGGAGCCGTCCTTGCGCACGCGTTGAAACTCGCCTTCGGCCAGCCCCTTCTCATGCGCGATCTTCAGCAACCGATCCACCGCGCCGGAGTTGACGTCCTCAGGCACGTGAAGCACGCTCGAATCCTGACCGATGATCTCTTCCGCGGAGTAGCCGTAGTTCCTTCGCGCCCCTTCGTTCCAGGAGAGAATTCGGTGGTTAAGGTCCTTTCCTATAATCGAGTACTTGGTCGAGCTTTGCAGAATGTTGTCGAGGAAGTTCTTCGTCTCGGTGAATTGGCGCAAGACGTTCTTGGATTCCGTGACGTCGCGGGCGGCGGCGAAGACGCCCTGCACCTGTCCCTCTTCGTTGCGGTAGAGCGTGGCGTTGTAGAGCACATCAATCGTGCGCCCGGAGAGGTGGCGCAGGGTCAGCGGGTAGTCGCGGACAAAACCTTCCGCGAGCACCTTGCGGTATCCGTCGCTGGCCTTCCGCGGATCGGTGAAGTAGCCGGAGAAGTCGCTGCCGATGAGCTTCTGTCGCGGGATGCCGGTGACCTCCTCGGTGGCCTTGTTGACGTCGGTGATTCGGCCTTCCGGGCTGATGGTCACCAGCGGGTCGAGGCTGGCCTCGATCAGGCTGCGCGAGTAGAGAGAGGCCGTGCGTACGCTCTTCTCGGCCGCTGCGCGCTGGGCCGCTTCCTCCTGCAGCGCCTGGACCGTGCGGCCGAGTTCCGACGTCCGCTCCTGGACTCGTATCTCCAGCGAGTCCCGCGCTTCACGCAGGGACTCCTCGGCTTCTCGCTGCTGACGGTTGGCGACCTTGGAGTTCCACCAGACCAGGAACAGGAAGCAGACAGCGTAGGTGGCTGCTACCAGCGCCACGCCGACTTCCGACTCGTACACGCCGGCGCGTTCTCCGTACACGCGCAGCCAGCCGACCACCAACGGCAGCGCCAGCAGGGGGGCGAGAAGCCGCCGCGCCATCATGGCGCCGGCCTCCGGGCCGGTCAGCGCCCGCGTCAGCCAGGTGTCCGGCCGCGCGCAGAACATGCCGAAGCAGAGCGCGCACAGCGCGATGCCCGTATGGAGGGCCACCGCCACCCCCAGCCACTCGTGAAGTGTCGGGGCGTTGAAGATGTAGCCCACCAGCACCATGTAGCTCATCAGCGCGACCGGCAGGAGGATCGCGTGCCCGACCCCATGCAGGGCCGTTCGGCGGTTGCGCAGCAGCAGGAGCGCGCCGCCCAGGCCAAGAAAGACTAGCGCCGTGGGCAGGGCCATTCGGTCGGTAGGACCCAGGAACAGTTCGGCGACCGGCGCGGCAGCCCAGGAGGGGTCCTTACCGGTGACGAGGTCCACGCCGTATACAACGATGCTCGCCGCCGCGACCCCGCAGAGCGCTGCGCCGAACACCGCGCATAGCGCCCTCTTCCATGCCTCATTGCGCTGCAGCCAGAGCACGGCGGCCGCCGCCATGATCAGGCAGAACGCCGTGATCACCTTCATCGAGTTCCATTCAGCCCGGACGCTCTTGAGCAGGGTGATGTTGAACATCCACCCCACCAGCACCAGGCCGGCGATGGCGAAGACGATGTAGGCCGCCAGCCGGCTCAGGGAGCCGCTGGATAAGCGAGAGAGCCACGAAGGTTGCTCCTGCTTCACAGTGCGTTCCTCGTTCTGGCAACGTGCAGTCGGGGTTCGCCGGGCGCGGTGGTTCGGCACAAAGCAGGGGCTATCATATCACGGCAGGCGGCCCCAATCATCCCCCAATTGACCGTCATTGCGAGGCCGACCCTGGGCGAAGTCGAAGGGGAAGGCCGTGGCAATCTTCCTGCTTTCCGTTGCCGTTGTCGGCAAGGGAACAGCCGACGGAAACAAGGAAGATTGCCGCGTCGTCGGCTTCGCCTCCTCCTCGCAATGACGGCTGATTGAATCGTCGGCGCGAACGAGCGTGCCGTTGCGCTGGCAATTCGCTATTGGCTATTCCCAACTCGCTATTCATTCGTTTGAACATGGCGCAAGACCTTGTTGACCCCCGCGGCAATCGCCTTGCAGTCGGCGGCCGAGTACGACCATTTCACGTCAATCAGAATCGCGCGTGAGAGGTAGTCGAGCGTTCGCGGGCACATCTCCGGGCGGTATTTCGGCAGTTCCGCGGCGGGGACGCCACTCCATGGCAGGCCATCGGGGGCGACGGACTTGCGCTCCATCACATGCTCCCAGTAGCGGTAGATATGCCAGTCCTTCACCTCGGAATCGTAGACGCCGCCGGCGGGGACCCCCTCGGCTTTCATCGCCTTCAGCGCCCATTTCGTCTTTTCGGCGTCCGGCAGGTAGAGCGCGATGCAGACGCCGATGTCCCCCGCCGGATCGGCCAGCCTGCGCAGCGCGACCCCTTCGGGCAGCTTGAGTCCCTCCAGGATGCGGTCGCGGCTGGCGCGATACCCCTTCAGCAACTTCCCCGCCTTGCGGATCTGCGCCAGCGCCACGGCCCCCTGCAACTCGCTCATGCGGTAATTCTCGCCGCAGAACAGCTCCCCCGCGCGCCGCTCGGAGGCGTAGCGGTTCGGGCGCCAGCAGGCGGCGGTGTCGTGCCAGCTCTGCGCGCGCGTATAGAGCCACTCCCGGTTCGTCGTCACGAACCCCCCCTCGCCGCAGTTGAGAATCTTGTAGAAGTCGAAGCTGAAGCAGCCCATCGTGCCGATGGCCCCGAGCATCCGCCCCTTGTACGAGCCGCCGCAGGCCTGCGCCACGTCCTCCACCACCGCCAGCTTGCGCCTGCGCGCGACCGCCATGATCTCGTCCATCTGCGCCGGCGCGCCGCGCATGTGGACCACGGCGATCGCCTTGGTGCGCTTCGTGATCTTCTGTTCCGCATCCTTCGGATCGAGCGTCAGCGTGTCATCCACGTCGGCGATCACCGGGATCGCGTTGCACGCGCAGACCGCAGCGGCGGTGGCGAAGAAGGTGTACCCCGGCACGATCACTTCGTCCCCCATCCCGATTCCGAGCGCGCGGAAGCTGGCGATCAGCGCCGAGGTGCAGGAGTTCACCGCCAGGACGTGCTCGACGCCGATGAATCTGGCGAACAGCCGCTCCGCCGCGAGCACCTTGCTGGGCCTCGGATTGTAGTAGCGGAACAGGTGCGGGCCGCGGAGGTTCTTTTCGCCCTTGAGGATCGCCAGGAGCTTCCGGCGGTTCGCCGGGCTGAACTCCCAGAGGCTGATCAACTCCGCCAATTCCTCGCGCCCGAGCTTGATGGGTCCCGGCTTCAGCGTGCGCACTGCCTTGGGGCCGCCGTTGAGCGCTAGAGATGCATCGTTCACAGTCATCCCTCCTCTGCCAACCCGCATGTGGCACAGCGCGGTGGCAGTACTCTGCCACTTGAGCCCTCGGCTGTGGGAAGCGTGCCGTCAATCCGTATGTGGCACAGCCGCCCTCGGCTGTGACAGTTGGTTCTCAATCCCTCCCTCCCTGAGATGCGCCTGCTGCCATCCATTCATTCCATCGCCAAGGCCAGTCTTCCGGTGTCGCTGCCAGCCCTCGCCGCACCGGGTTCTCACAGATATACTGGCATTTCTCGTAAAGGCTTTCAGTGGAGCGCAGGACGTGGTCGAAGGATTCGTCCTGCCAGACGTGCCCTTTCCGCCCCAGAGCCTTGTTAATCGAGTGAGCGGAGGCACCTTTGATGCCATTCAATATCTCTGACAACTTGAACGTGCTTCCCTTCTCGTCTTCGTATGGGGTCACGATCATATGTACGTGGTCCGGCATCACGACCACGGCGTGAGCATGGTATTTCCTTCCATCGTCGTGCAGGCAGTGTTGCAGGAGAGCGTCACGGACCGATTCCGAGAGGACCCATCGGTCCCTTGTGCAGAAGGTGATAAAGTGGGGTTTCCCGGAAGCCTGCACATGTGGAAGGTTTCGACAATACTGTGTCGGACCTGGCTTGGCAGAGGGAAGCTTCACAGCCGAGGGGGACTGTGCCGCATCAACCACAGCCGAGGGCGGCTGTGCCACATTGGCCGGAGCCGGTGGGGGCTGCGCCGTGGTCCTAAGTGGATTCATGCTGATTCTCATGCCAATACTAGATGACACAACGTACAATGGATACGTTTTAGTCAAAACCGCGCGAATTGGCAAGGGGGTTGGCCGCGTTGACGTTGATTCCCCAATACGGTACCCTACGCTCTCTTTGCCGAGCCGACGCGCGGCCCACGCCGAGGAGGTTCCTTTGCCCGACGCGCCTGAGAACGCCCTGGAGAAACGCATCGCGCGGATGTACCGTCAGGACACCGCCATCGTCATCCTGTCGGTGGCCGCCATCTGGTCGGCGCTGGGGTGCGTTCTGCGCGCCGCCCTGCCGCTGGCCGACGATGCGCGCGTCAAACTCATTCTGGAGGTCTCCGCCGTCGCCGTGGGCGTCTTTGCCACCGCCGCGCTGATCGCCGTGCTGGCGCACCTCCGGCGCAACCGCGCGGCGCTTTACCACGAGGACTTAGCGCATCTGAAGGACCGACACGAATGAGGAGGCCTCCCCTGTGACCCCCGAGACGGACGCCGTGCCGAAGAAGCGCGTCCACCCCATCGTCCACTGGTTCGACGTCCTCTTCATCATGGCGCTCTGCTTCGTGACGCTGCTCACCACCATGCTCCTGCGGGGCAAGGTGCTCGTCGGGGAAGGGGAGGCGACCACCCTGGACTATTCCTTCGGACTCGGCTCCTGCATCCTGGTCGTGCTGGTCTTCGTCGCGTACCTCCGGTACATGCTGGTCCATTCGGAGCGCGAACTGAGGGAGATGGTGAACCACGTCTACGGCGAGAAGCCGGACGCGGAGCCGTCCGCCGTCGCGCCCACAGCCGGGGGCGACTGCGCCACATCGTCCGTCGTTGAACCGACCGAGCCGGTGAAGGGGAGCGAATGAGCATCTGGACCGTCATGAACGGGGTGGCGTGGGCGCTCTCGGGCGGGCTGTTCCTCCTGATCCTGTGGGATTTCATCAAGGTGGAGAGGGCGCGTCGGGCGGACAGCCGCGCTCCCGACGGCGCGGGGGAGAAGGAACCGTGAGTCAGGAAACCGGTCCCGCAGCGGCCCCCGAGTCCAAACCCCACCTGATCAAGGTGCTGGGGCCGGTGCACATCTGGGCGCTCGGCGTCGGCATCGTGCTGGTCGGCGAGTTCATGGGGTGGAACTTCGCCGTCGCCAAGGGAGGCTCGCTCGGCGCGATCATCGCCTGCTGGGTCATCGGCCTGCTCTACACCGCGCTGGTCATGGTGAACACGGAGATCGGCTCGGTCATCCCCGAAGCGGGCGGGCAGTATGCCATGGCCAAGTACCTGCTGGGGCCGCTGGCGGCGTTCAACGTCGGGTTGATGCTCGTTTTCGAGTACGTCATGCTGGAGGCGGCCGACGCGCTGGTGATCGGCGAGTTGCTCAAGACGCTGAACCCCGCCATCCGCAGCCTCCCCTACGTCATCCTGACTCTGATGTTCTTCACCTACCTGAACTACCGTGGCGTCTTCGCGACGCTGACGGTGAACTTCATCATTACGGCGCTGGCGTTCGTCACGATCTTCATTCTGCTCTTCGCCACGAGGTTCTACCACCCGACGGAGAGCCTCGTGCGGTTGAAGCAGATGACGAACGGCCTGCCGTACGGGCTCATCGGGATCATCGCCGCCTTCCAGTTCGGCGTCTGGTTCTTCCTGGGGATCGAGGGGACGGCGCTGGCGGCGGAGGAGTGCCGCTCCATCGGGCGCGCGCTGCCGGTGGGCGCGCTGGTGGGGATGGCCACGCTGCTGGTGGGCGCGACCATCACCTGGTACGTCTGCTCCGGCCTGGTCCCCGCGGCGCATCTGGGCGAATCGGTCTACCCGCTGTTCGACGCCGCGATGGCGACCCACATGTCATGGGTCGTCGCCGCGCTGTTCGCCGGAACGCTGCTCTCCTGCATGGCCAGCGCCAACGGCTGCATTACCGATTCGAGCCGCGCGTGGTTCGCCATGTCGCGCGACACGCTGATCCCCGGCGCCTTCGCCGCGGTGCATCCGCGCTACAAGACGCCATACCGGGCGATCCTCTTCCTGCTCCCCATCGCCATGGTCTTCGGGTTCACGGGGCTGCTCGACCAGGTCATCACCTTCTCCATCTTCTCCGCGCTGCTGGTGTACCTGCTGTGCGGGTACATGATGTTCAAGTTCCGCGCGATGTATCCGCTGGGCTCCATGAAGCGCGGCTACGTCGCCCCCTGGCATCCGTTCGTTGCGATCCTGCTGATCACCTTGGTGCTGGCGACGCTGGCGGGGATGTACTTCGGCTACTGGATCAACCTGCTCGCCGGGTTCCTCTTCTACTTCATCGCCTCCTTCTGGTTCACCTTCCACCGGTACAAGTTTGTGGACTACAAGACGCTCATCAAGGCGGGGGCCATCCACTGGCCGCGCCCGAAGGGGTACTAGCCGCTCCGTCCTGAAAATGAGGCGCACAAGTTCTCGGTCATCCTGAGCGCCAGCGAAGGATCTTTCAGAGCGCAAGGCTTCCGGTTCCGATGGATGCTTCGCTGCCGCTCAGCATGACACAAGGAAGACGCCGTCAATGACCGAGAGGGATAGGATACTGGCCGTGAAGCCCTGGATGGCGATTGCTGCGGCCGTGATTGTGCCGGGTTCCGGCCACGTCCTGCTGGGCCGGCCGATGCGGGGGCTGATGCTCTGCTTCTGGATGGTCCTTTTCGCAGTGATCACATGGCATCTGACGCCGGAGCATATCTCCAGGGTGGGTCGGCTCTCCGGCGGTTTCGCCGTCTGGGTCATCTCCGTGGTGGAGGTGGTGCGGCTGGCGACGCGTCCTCGGGCGCACTGACGACGCGCAGAAAAGAAGGTCAGGCATCTTTTCGAACCGGCGAAAAGCAGCCCGACCCCTTTCCCGCTTTTTCCTTCCCCCTCACCCCTTGGGGAATCGGACCCACTTCGCCCCCTGTCGGGAGGAGCGGACGACGGTTTCGACGAACTGCATCCCCCGCACGCCATCGTCGACGGTCGGGAAGTCGAGCGCCAGCGGATCGGGGGCGACCCCGGCAATGGCCGCGCGGATTGTCTCGGTCGCGTTGAGATAGATGTTGGAGAACGCCTCGATGAATCCCTCGGGGTGGCCGAAGGGGAGGCGCGTGGCGCGGGCCGCGGCGGGACTCTTCGCGCCGACGTAGCCGTTCCCATGACGCCAGAGCTCCCGCGGACCCTCCGGCTTTTTCACCCACAGATCATTCGGGTTCTCCTGGCGCCACTCCAGCGACGCCTTGTCGCCGTAGACCCAAATCACAAGATCGTTCTCCTCCCCGACGGCGACCTGGCTGGCGAAGAGGACCCCCTTCACCCCCTTCTCCCAGTGAATGAGGCAGTTGCCGTTGTCGTCGAGCTTCCGGCCCTTGACGAAGCTGGTCAGGTCGGCGCAGAGTTCTTCGACGCGCAGGCCGGTGATATACTCGGCCAGATTCTCCGCATGGGTGCCGATGTCCCCCATGCAGCCGGCGGCGCCGGAGGTGCGCGGATCGGTGCGCCAGACGGCCAGCTTGACCCCCTGGCGTTCGAGCGCCTGGTGGAGCCAGCCCTGCGAGTACTGCACGTTAATCTTGCGCAACCGGCCCAGCTCCCCCGATTTCACGATGTCGCGCGCGAGCTTCACCATCGGGTAGCCGGTGTACGTGTGCGTGAGGGCGAAGACCCGGCCCGATTTCCTCACCGTCCGCCGCAGCGCCAGCGCCTCCTCCAGGTTGAGCGTCATCGGCTTGTCGCAAATGACGTGGAAGCCGGCCCGGAGAAACGCCGTGGCCACCGGGAGGTGCAAGTGGTTGGGGGTAACGATCGAGACGAAATCAATGCGCTCCCCTTCCGGCAGGCGCGACTCCCCCGCGAGCATCTGCTCCCAACTGTCGTAGACGCGGCCGGGTTCGAGGCATTGCTCGCGGCCGGTCTGGCGGGACTTCTCCGGATCGCTGCTGAACGCGCCGGCGACCAGTTCCGTCTGCCCGTCCAGTCGCGCCGCTTTCAAGTGGATCGGGCCGATGAACGAGCCGGGACCCCCGCCAACCATCCCCATCCTGAGCTTGCGATTGAACACCGGATGTTGCCGTGCCATGGCCATTCCTTCTGACAAACAGGTTGAACCCGACGCGTCTGCCCCGACGGCCGCCGGTATTCTAACATCTTGTCCCTGCCGTGTGGATGCACGGAGGAACACGCCGGTCAGGCAGTCCTTCCAACCGTTGATAAGCATCCCGACTCTTTTCCGAACGCCCAAAATATCGCCCGCCAAAAGTGGTAGAATACGGCCACTGCCCGGAACAGGTTCCACGACCGTGGCGCCCGTTCATCGCTGAACCGCCACGCTCGGTGGTGTCATTGCGAGGAGTCCCGCCGTTGCGCGGCGGGACGACGAAGCAATCTCTCGGCGGTGAGGACGCCAAGAAGACCGTGTGCCTAATTAGCGCATGAAGTTCCTAGAGATTGCTTCGCCCCCCGCTTCGCGGGTGGCTCGCGATGACGTTCAAGACGCGTCGTTCCCGATGATCGCTGATTTGCGCGCCGCGCTTGTCCGCGATGGTTGAGAGTCACCATTTATGTCCAGGACGGGAAAGAAAAGAACCAAGCCGGCCCCCACCCCAGGGAAGCGGGCGAGGCCTCCGGTCGCGCCGGAACGGCGGGCGGGTCCGCGCAGGCAGGAGGACCGGGCGCTGCGCGAGGGGGAGGCCTTTTTCCGGGGCATCTTCGAGGCGGCGCAGGACTGCATCTTTGTCAAGGACAAATCGCACAGGTACCTCAGCGTCAACCCCACCGCGGAGAAGTTCGTCGGGTTGCCGGCGGCGAAAGTGATCCTTCGAACGGACGCGGAGCTCTTCGGAAAACAGATCGCCAGACAACTTTGGCAGAGCGACTTGCGCGCCTTCAGGGGGGAAACGGTGGAGACCGATCAGGTCACGGCGCCGCTGGGGGGGACTCCAAGGACCTTTCACATCATCAAAATCCCCAAGCGCGACCGCTCCGGGAAAATCGTCGGGCTGTACGGAATGGCGCGCGATATCACCGATCGCAAACAGGCGGAGGAGGCGTCGCGCGAGAGCGAGGAGCGCTATCGCGCCGTTGTGGAAGACCAGACGGAACTCATCTGCCGGTACAAGGCCGACGGCGCGTACACCTTCGTCAATGAGGTATTTTGCCGTTTCTTTGAGAAGACGAGTCAGGCGTTGTTGGGCAGGAAGTGGCAACCTCAGGTTGTGGCTGAAGACTTGCCGCTGGTCGAAGAACGGCTGCGCACTCTGTCGGCCGCCAACCCGGTCGTGGTCATCGAGAACCGTGTCTATTCCGGCAACGGGGAAGTGCGCTGGGTGCAATTCGTCAACCGCGCCTTCTTCGACGCCGCGGGCCGGCTGGTCGAAACTCAAGCCGTCGGACGCGATATCACCGAACGCAAGCGGGCGGAGGAGGCGGTTGCGCGCAGCCAGGCGGAATTGAGGGCGATCTATGAGCATGCGCCGATGCTCATGTGCCTGTTGGATGCGGAGCGGCGCGTGCTCTACGCGAATCGGGCTTTCACCAAGTTCACGGGCGTGCCGGAATCCGAACTGATTGCCGGCCGCGCCTGCGGCGTGTTCGGCTGCATCAACGCCCTCGACGACCCGCGAGGGTGCGGCTTCGGGCGGAAATGTCCGGACTGCGCGTTGCGCCAGGCCTTGGAGGACACGCTGAAGACCGGACACGGGCACGGGAACATCGAATACCGGGCCACGCTGAAGCGCCGGGGAAGACGCCGGGACGTGACGCTGATGGGCGCCACCGCCCGTGTGGAGGTCACCGACCAGCCCACGTTGCTGCTCTGCCTGGTGGACATCGCCGAGCGCAGGCGGATGGAGGAGGCGCTCATGCGCTCGCGCGAGGACATGCGCCTGCTCGCCGTGCGTCTTGCCGAGATTGACGAGGCGGAGCGCAAGCGGCTCTCCCGCGAACTCCATGATCGCGTCGGCCAGACGCTCACCGCGCTGGGGATCAACCTGGCCCATGTGCTCGAAGAGGTGACCCCGGCCGTTCCGGCCAGGGTAGTGCGCCGCTTGAAGGAAGCGTGCGCCCAGGCGGAAGCGCTGGCAGACGGCATCCGCGGTGTAATGGCGGAGTTGCGCCCGGCGGTCCTGGACGATTACGGCCTGGCGGCGGCCTTGCGCGGGTACGGGGAGGCGGTCGCGCGCCGCAGCGGGCTGGCGGTCACGGTGGAGGACGAAGAGGAGATTGGCCGGCTGCCGCCGGAGACCGAGACCGCCGTCTTCCGCATCGCTCAGGAGGCGGTGACGAACGTGCTGCGGCATGCCCGGGCGACGGGGGTGTGCATCACGTGCGAAAAGAACGCGTCGCACTGCCGGGTGATCATTGCGGACAACGGTGTCGGATTCGACGCGTCCGCCGCGGAGGCGCGCAGGACCAGTTGGGGACTGGCCATCATGCGGGAACGCGCGCGGGCCGTCGGCGCCGACCTTTCGGTCCACTCGCGCGCCCGCCGCGGGACCACCGTCGTCGTGCATATTCCCGTCCCCCCTGTCAAATCGCCGGAGGGCTGACTCAACTGGAGGAGATCATCGTGGCAATCAGCGTGCTTCTGGCCGACGACCATGCCCTGGTGTGCGAAGGCTTGCGCCTTATTCTGGAGAAGCAGAAGGATATCGTGGTTGTTGGGGTCGCCGCGGATGGCCGCGAGGCCGTCCGCCTCGTTGGCAAGCTTCATCCGGACGTGGCCATACTGGACATCTCCATGCCGGAAATGAACGGCGTGGAGGCCGCCCGGCATCTGGCGAAGCATTGCCCGCGCACTCGGACCGTCATCCTGTCCATGCACTCGACCACCGAGCATATCTCGCGCGCGCTGGCCGCCGGCGCCTGCGGCTACGTGCTGAAGGACTCCGCCGGTTCCGAGGTGGTCGCTGCCGTGCGCGCCGCCGCCGCGGGCCGCCGCTACGTCAGCCCCAAAGTGGCGGACAGGGTGCTTCAGGACTACGCGCAGATCCAGCGCGGCGGCGGCAAGGCCAGCCCGATCGAGTCGCTTAGTTTTCGCGAGCGCGAGGTGCTGCAGCTGGTCGTCGAGGGGAAATCCAGCAAGGAGATCGCCGAGGTCATTCACCTCTCGCCCAAGACGGTGGAGAGCTACCGCAGCCGCCTGATGGGCAAGCTCGGAGTCAAGGATGTTGCCAGTCTTGTGAAGTTTGCCATCGCCAACGGGTTGACCAACGAATTCTAGAAGTGGTCTTGCTCTGTTGAAGCCATCTCGTGAACCCCCGGAGGGGGTGATGGACAGTAGCCCACGACTCGCTTCGCTCGCTGTGGGCTAGAGTCCGACGGCCGGTTCGCGGCCTAACGGACGGAGCGAGATGATTTTAACAGAGCAAAGTGGTTTCACATCTGTGGCACGGGTTCGTCAATGAACCGTCATCGCGCTCGCATGCGTCATTGCGAGCGAAGCGAAGCAATCGCTCGGAGCCGCGCGAGCCAATGAGTCGTAAGGCCCGGTTGGCGTTACTGCTTCCGAAAGATTGCTTCGTCGCTCCGCTCCTCGCAATGACGCGGAGGTTGGCGTGCGCACTGATCTGAAATTTCCGACGCGCGGCGGTTTTGACGGAGGGCGCGATGGAAAGTCGAATGTACTACGTGTACATTATGACCAACATAGGGCGGACCGTTCTGTATACAGGGGTGACAAACAATCTTACGCGTCGCGTCGGTCAGCATAAGCTGCTGGTACACCGAGGATTCACATGCCGATATCATGTGACCCGGTTGCTATATTATGAAGCGCATGGAAGCATCCGCGAAGCGATCAGTCGCGAGAAGCAGATCAAGGGCGGTTCCCGCGCAAAGAAACTGGCGCTCGTAAACGAGAATAACCCGCAGTGGCGGGACTTGGCGGTTGCCCTATGAGGCGAGACTTGGCGGGGAAACGTCATTGCGAGCGAAGCGAAGCAATCTTTGGGAACCTGCCGGCTGTGAATGGTGTCTGGCGTCTTGGCGGGAAGAGCGCAGAAAGATTGCTTCGTCGTCCCGCCGTTGGGCGGCGTGACCCCTCGCAATGACGGTGACTATCCGCCACGCCGAAAACGAACATTCTGCCACGCATCCCATTCTCTCCCATAGGCTTACCGCATACATCCCCGCCTCCCGCCTGCGGAAAGTCTGCATGGTTTCCCCGCACAAAGTCGCAAACTCTCCCTGCATACTTCTGTTAGGTTGTGAACTACACTCTATCCCTAAGCCCAGCGCTTTCAGAAAGTGAGAAAGCCATGGCGCGAGCCGTGCGCAAGGGGAAGAGCGGCAAGTCGGGACAAAGTCGCCGAGTTGGCCAGGCCGGAGGGGGCTCCAGCAAACCGAAAGCGTGTCGGACGATTCTCATCGTGGACGACAACCAGGAGGTCCGACAACCGCTGGCGGCCTGGCTTGCCGCGCGCTTCAAAAACCACCGAGTGATCGAGGCGGGAGACGGCAAATCCTGCCTGAAGCTGGCGGCACTTCATGGGCCGCAACTGGTGCTGATGGATGTGCGGCTGCCGGGCATGAGCGGCATCGAAACGACGCGGCGCATCATGAAGTCCTTGCCCGGAACGCAGGTCATCATGCTTTCCGCTCACGACGATCAGGCATACCGGACGGACGCGGCAGCCGCCGGAGCGAAAAAATACGTGCTCAAGAGCCGCGTTCACCGCGAGCTGCTGCCGGCAATACGGGAGGCGCTGGCCCCATGAGGGGTCGCCCGTCCCATGCAAATGATGCGCCGCCGAAGAGGGGCTCCGGCGGCGCAAATCTCTCTGCGCAAGAAATGCAAAGCGTGACGAAGAGGCCGAAACAGGGAGACAAGCCGGGAGGGTCCGGCGCGCGCGAGTGATAGGATAGGAGCATGATCGACACAACCCATACCCGCTCTTTCAAAGGGCTTCTGGTCGGCCTGTTCGCCGGCGCGGCGGGCGCCGTGGTGCTGTGCGGATGGCTGTTCGATATCCCCAGCCTGAAGAGCGTGTTGCCGGGATTGGTGACCATGAAAGCCAACACGGCCGTCGGCTTCATCCTCGCGGGGCTGTCGCTGGCACTGTTGGGAGGTGCGGCCCGCGTTGCGTGGACGCGGCAGTTGTCGCGGGCGTCCGCGTGCGCCACGGCGCTGCTGGGATTGCTCACCCTATGCCAGTATCTCTTCGGCCTGGACTTCGGCATTGACCAACTGCTATTCCGGGAACCGGCTGGCGCTGTGGGCACGGTGTTCTTAGGCCGTATGGCCCCCACGACCGCGCTCAATTTCCTCCTGTTGGGTAGCGCGCTCTTCCTCGCCGGCTCTCGCCGCACCATCCCCGCCGCGCAACGGCTGGTTCTGCTCGCGGGTCTCATGGGCTTGCTGCCTCTGGCGGGGTACCTTTACGGCGCGACCGCGCTGATCGGCATCGGCCGGTACACGCAGATGGCTATCCACACGGCCGCGCTCTTTGTACTCCTGAGCCTAGGGGTGCTGCTGCTGCATCCGGCGGACGGCCTGATGCGAGCAGTCGCCAGTGACACTATTGGCGGCTGGCTCTTGCGGCGTCTGGCGCCGTTCGTGATAGGCGTTCCGCTCGCACTCGGGTGGTTGCGGGTGCAGGGCGAACAGAGGGGTTACTTCAATGGCCCGCTAGGCGTAGCTCTCATGATGGTGGTCCTGATGCTCATACTGGCGAGCCTGATCGCGTGGACCGCCCGGGCCTTGAATCGGATTGACGCTGTCCGTCGCCAAGCCGAAGCCACGGTGCGCGAGCGGGAGGAAAACCTGGCGGTCACCCTCCGGTCCATCGGCGACGGTGTGTTGGCGACCGACGCCGAAGGCCGCGTCACCCATTTGAACCCGGCGGCGGAGCTGCTCACCGGCTGGACGGAGGCGGAAGCCAAAGGCCGGCCGGTTGGCGAGGTCTTCTGCATCATCAGCGAGGAAACCCGCCAGCCTGCGGTTGTGCCGGTGGACAACGTCTTGCAGACCGGCGAAATTTACGGGCTGGCCAACCACACCGTGCTAGTCGCCCGCGACGGCACGGAGCGCCCGATTGCCGACAGCGCCGCACCCATTCGCGACCGGGAGGGAGGGCTGCTCGGCGTGGTGCTGGTGTTTCGTGATGTGGCGGAACAGCGGCGGGCGGAACGGGAGATCCACCGGCTCAACGAGGGATTGGAGCAGCGCGTCCGGGAGCGCACGGCCGAGCTGCGCGAGAGCGATGCGCGGTTCCGGTTGATGGTCGAGAGCGTGAAGGACTATGCCATTATCATGCTCGACGCCGGCGGCCACGTCGTGAGTTGGAACGCGGGGGCCGAACGCATCAAGGGCTATAAGACGGACGAAATCGTCGGACAACATTTCTCGCGGTTCTATCCCAAAGAGGCTGTTGACCGCGGCAAGCCCGAACAGGAGTTGGCGGTTGCCGTCGCTGAAGGACGTTTTGAAGACGAAGCCTGGCGGGTGCGCAAGGATGGCTCGCGCTTCTGGGCCAGCGTGGTCATCACGGCCATGCGGGACGAAGCGGGCCAACTGCGCGGCTTCGCGAAAGTCACACGCGATATTACCGAGCGCAAGCGGGCAGAGGAGGAAATCCGCAAGCTCAATGCTGAACTGGAGCAACGCGTGCGGGACCGCACCGCGCAACTGGAGGCCGCCAACAAGGAACTCGAAGCGTTCGCCTACTCAGTCTCGCACGACCTGCGCGCGCCGCTGCGGCATGTCAACGGCTTCGTTGAGTTGCTTCAGTCGCACGCCGAGGCTGCGCTGGACGACAAGGGCAAGCGGTACCTCGGGATCATCGCGGACTCCTCCCGCCAGTTGGGCCTCCTGATTGACGACCTGCTCTCCTTCTCCCGGATGGGGCGGACGGAGATGTCCCACAGGCCGGTCAAGGTTGCGGACGTGGCGCAGGAGGCCGTTCAGGAGCTGGAAGGGGAGGTCCAGGGGCGCAAGGTCGAATGGAGGATCGGAGAGCTCCCCGTCGTGATGGGGGACCGGCCCATGCTCAAGCTGGCGCTCGTCAACCTCCTCGGCAATGCCTTGAAATACACCCGGCCTCGGGAACAGGCGCTGATCGAGATAGGCTGTTTCACAAAGGGGGGCGAGACCGTCATCTTCATTCGGGACAACGGCGTGGGCTTCAGCATGGAGTACGCCCACAAGCTCTTCTGCGTCTTCCAGCGCTTGCACAACTCGGACGAATTCGAGGGGACCGGCATAGGCTTGGCCAATGTGCGGCGCATCATTGAGCGGCACGGCGGCCGGACATGGGCGGAAGGGGTCGTGAATGAGGGCGCGACATTCTATTTCTCTCTGCCACGAAAGAAGGAGGAGCCGTCATGAGTCCGCTAAAGAACATTCTACTGGCTGAGGACAGCGCCAGGGACGTTGAGTTGACGCTGGGGGCGTTGGAAAAGCACCGGCTGGCCAACCGAGTCACCGTGGTCCGCGATGGACAGGAGGCGCTGGATTACCTTTGCTGCAAGGGGAAGTACGAGAAACGGCCCAAGGGAGACCCGGCGGTCCTGCTGCTGGACCTCAAGATGCCGAAAGTGGACGGACTGGAGGTGCTGAGAAGGATGAAGAGCGATGAGAAGCTCAAGACGATTCCCGTAGTGGTCCTGACCTCGTCGCGAGAGGAAAGCGACCTCGCGAAGAGTTACCACCTCGGCGTTAACGCCTACGTCGTCAAGCCGGTGGGTTTCCAGGAGTTTGCGGCTGCCGTCGGCGAATTGGGCGTGTTCTGGGCGCTCATTAACGAGCCGCCGCCCAGCGGTGAATAGGCCGCCGGCGGGACCGCCGTAAGAAGCTCCATCGGCTGACGCGACAGCTTCGTTGCGGGCGCGTGAACACAGGATGCGGACGGGATATTGCAGACGTGGAGGGAGCCACCGTGAAGACGCCACTGAGAGTCTTGATCGTCGAGGATTCTGAGCGCGACGCCGAACTGAATCTGAATGAACTTCAGCGCGCGGACTATGAGCCCACTTTTCTCCGCGTTGAGACGCCCGAGGCCATGAGCGCGGCGCTGGCCGCGGAACCATGGGACGTCATTCTCAGCGACTGGCACATGCCTCGCTTCAACGCGCCCGCCGCGCTGGCGGTGCTGAAGAAATCGGGGCTCAATATCCCGTTCATCATCGTGAGCGGGACCATCGGCGAAATGCCCGCAGTCCAAGCCATGAAGGAGGGCGCCCACGACTACATCATGAAAGACCGGCTGGAGCGTCTTGGCCCGGCCGTGGCGCGGGAGATCCGCGAGGCCGAGGTGCGGCATCAGCACCGGCTGTCGCAGGAAGCGCTGCGCACCATGGAGGCCCGCTATCGCCGGCTCTTCGAGATGGCAAAAGACGGCATTCTGATCCTCGATGCCGACACCGGGATGATCATGGACGCCAATCCGTTCTTAATCGAGTTGCTGGGTTTCTCGCGCGACCAGTTCCTTGGAAAGGCCATCTGGGACTTGGGGTTCTTCAAGGATATCGTTGCCAACCAGGCCAACTTCCTGGAACTGCAGAAGAAGGGATACATACGTTATGAGAACTTAGCGCTGGAAACCGCCGCCGGGCGGCGGATCGAGGTGGAATTTGTCAGCAACGTCTATCTGGTGAATCACCGCAAGGTGGTCCAATGCAACATCAGCGACATCACCGAGCGCAAGCAGGCGGAAAGACAGATTCGCCGCACGAAGGAGGAATGGGAGCGAACCTTCGACGCGGTTCCCGATTCGATTGCGCTGATTGACACGGACCACCGCATCACCCGCGTGAACCAGGCCATGGTGGCGCGGCTGGGGAAAACGTTCCAACAGGTGGTGGGTTGCCACTGCTATGAGGTCGTGCATGGCCTCTCCGCGCCTCCCGATTTCTGCCCGCACTCGAAACTGTTGGTCAGTGGAAAAGAAGAACGCGCGGAAGTCATGGAAGAGCGTCTGGGTGGGATCTTCGACGTCACCGCGACCCCCTTGCGCAACGAGACAGGGCAGCTTGTCGGCTGCGTCCATGTCGCCCGCGACATCACCAAGCGCAGGAAAGCGGAGGCGGAGTTGTGGCGAACCAACCGCGCCCTCCGCGTCATTACCGCCTGCAATGAGGTGCTGGTGCGCGCCGACGAAGAAACGCCGTTGCTGAACGATATCTGCAGGCTCATCGTGGAGATTGGGGGATATCACTTTGCGTGGGTCGGTTTTGCCGAGTCGGATGAAAAGAAGACGGTGCGGCCCGCCGCGCACGCGGGAGATGAAAAGGACTATCTGAAGTCCGCAAGGATCTCCTGGGCCGACGACGAAACGGGGCGAGGACCTACCGGGATGGCCATTCGGACCGGAAAGCCGGCGGTCGTGGACGACATACGCACCGACCCCAGGTATGCTCCATGGCGCGCCGAAGTGGCGAAACGCGGTTACCGCTCGTCCGCTGCGTTGCCGCTGGTCGTCGGGGACGCCGCGATCGGCGCGCTGAACGTCTACTCCGAATTTCCCAACGCCTTCTCCGGCGAGGAGGTGAGGTTGCTGATGGAACTGGCAAACAACCTGGCGTACGGCATCCGCGCCCTGCGGGTCAGGGCGGCGCACGTCCGGGCGGAGAAGGAACTGCAATTTCGAAATGTCATTCTGTCCACGCAACAGGAAGCCTCGCTGGACGGGATTCTCGTGGTGGATGAGAACGCCAGGATCGTGTCGTACAACCGCCGGTTCATTGAAATGTGGGGTATTCCGCCCGAACTGGTCGAGAACAAAGATGACGAACCGGTCTTGCGGTTTGTCACCGGCAAAGCGGCGGATCCCCAGTCATTCTTCCGGCGCGTTCAATACCTCTACGAGCACAGGCAGGAAACCGGCCGGGATGAGATTCCTCTAAAGAGCGGCAGTGTCTTTGACCGCTACTCCGCGCCGATGCTTGGAGCGGATGGGCGATACTTCGGCCGCGTCTGGTACTTCCGTGATGTCACCGAGCGCAAGCGGGCGGAACTCGCCCTGCAAAGAGTCAACCGCGCCCTCAAGGTCACCAGCGGCTGCAACGGGATGCTTATTAGGGCGACCGAGGAATCGGCGTTGCTCAGGGACGTCTGCCAGCTCCTCGTGGCCGGAGGGGGGTATGACTCGGCGTGGGTCGGCTTTGTGGAGCGAAAACCCAAAAGGGTGGGTCCCCCGGTTGCGTTCGCCGGTCGCGGCAGGGAACAGACCGTCTTTGCGGCCCGAGCGACAGACCCTGGCGAATGGGAGTGCCGCCCCGCGAACGTGGCGATCCGGACGGGCAAGCCCTGCGTCGTGCAGTGCGGCGAGAACGAACGCAACCTCGATCCCTGGCAGGTCCGGATGCGCCAAGCCGGCTATGCCTCGGCGGCCGCTTTCCCCCTGTTCGGTGAGGGGCATGTTCTGGGCGTGCTCAGCATGTATGCGGAGAACGCGGAGACTTTCGCAGCGGACGAGATGCGGCTCCTCTCCGAGATGGCCGACGACCTGGCCTTCGGTATCCAGACCATCCGCGCGCGCGCCGCGCACGCCAAGGCCGTCGAGACGCTGCGCGAGAACGAAGAGCGCTACCATCATCTCTTCGAGAGTCTCTACGACGCGGCGTTCCTGGCCGACGGGAAGACGGGAATCATCCTCGACGCCAACCGGCAGGCGGAAGTCCTGCTGGGGAAGAGCCGCGACGAAATCATCGGGTCGCACCAGTCGGAGCTTCACCCGCCGGCCCAGGCGCAAGCGTACGGGGAGTCGTTCGACGCGGCGGCAACGCAGGCGAGCAGTGTGACCGAGGCCGAGGTTCTAGGAAAAGACGGAGCGATCGTGCCGGTGAGCATCAGCACCTCAAAGCTGACGGTTGGCGGAGTGCCTCTTGTCCTCGGGCTGTTCCGTGACATCACTGCGGCCAGGCAAGCGGGAAAACACCTCAGGGACAGCGCCCTGAAACTGCAGCAGATGATGGAGGGCACCGTCAAGGCGATGGGCTCGGCGTTGGAGGCCCGGGACCCCTACACCGCCGGACACGAGCGCCGTGTGGCCGAGCTCGCCTTCGCCATCGCCGGCGAGATGGGGCTGGACGAGGGAAAGAGCGAGGGAATCCGCATCGCCGGCTACGTCCATGACATCGGCAAGATCGCCGTCCCCGCAGAAATCCTCTCCAAGCCCGGCAAGATCAGCGAGTTTGAATTCGGCATCATCCGGACCCATCCCCAGTTCGGCCACGACATTCTCAAGGAAATTGACTTTGTCTGGCCCGTCGCCCAGACCACGCTTCAACACCACGAGCGGCTCGACGGGTCCGGCTATCCGCAGAAGCTCCAGGGAGACCAGATCATTGTCGAAGCCAGAATCCTGGCGGTAGCCGACGTGGTGGAAGCCATGTCCTCGCACCGGCCCTACCGCGCGGCCCTCGGCATCGCGATGGCGTTGGAGGAAATCACGCAGAAGAAGGGGACGCTTTATGATCCACTGGCCGTGGAGGCCTGCGTGAAGCTGTTCCGGGAAGAGGGATTCCAGTTCGCCTGAGTGGATTCTGCTTGCCTCCGCGAAGGGAAATAGCGAGGAAGGCGGGCAAGTGCCGGGCGGTGGGCACTGTCTCAGGCGGGAATCAAGTTTGGCGTCCGGAACTTCTGCGTCACGGTTCCCCAGAGAATCGCTTGACACCCGCCAGCACGGAGATATAAGCTTCTTCTTCCAGATGGAGCAGACCGCCGACTATCGGACCTCTGTGCAGAACAAGGAGTTGGGCCGCTGGGACAGGACTTGCCGGCACGGAGGAAAGGAGAATCCATGAATGAGCGCCTTGATCAGTTGAAATCCGAAATTGATAGGATCGTCTCCCACGACTTGAATGAGGCAAAAACGGAGGCCGATCTGATCGGAGGGACAGATAATATTGCAGTGGCAATAACCATCGCCGCCGACGCTGAGAGAATCCTGTCATTTGCTGCCGAGGGGGGCGAAGCGCAACTCGCAAACTTCAGGGAGAACAGGATTCCACAACTGCGCGCTCTTCCCATCAAACGAGACGCCAAACTCCTTCGGCTCATCTCTGCGATGTGCGTAGTGGCAGAGGCACAACTCAGCGGTCGTGCGGCGCCGACAAACGCGCAACTTGGAATCGACTGGATCGCCACTCACGAGAGCGCCCAAGGACCGCACGGCGCAGTGCCGACCGCGTGCCGCACCCATGATGAGCAGAAGAAATGGTGGCAGTTTTGGAGATAACGGCCCGCCCACGGGTCGCACTGTACCGCCGAAAGCGACCGCTTGCGGCGTCCAGTGAAGCCGGTCGTTCAGCCACCCCCGGTGCATGCGGCCTGAATGAGAGCCAAGACGCACCTTTCCAGGGATGAAGGGGCCGGGCACCTTTTGGCAACGGCGAAAAGCAGCATGGCCCCGCCTGGCTTACGTCTTGCCCAAGTCATACAACCCGTGTCCGACGTACCGCAGCTTGCCCTGGCGCACCAGTTCCTGCCAGACCGGCTCGGGCCACTCACGCGGCGGGACGATCCCCGCGATGCTCGACTTGGCCCCCTTAGTCATGGGATTGCGCCCCAGCTTCGATTCCTCGTCCAGCACCGTGAGTTCCAGCCGCTTGCGGAACGCCTGCAGGGCCTTGGCGCAGACCTCGCTGCCTGGAGCGTCGGGGAGGGGGGCGGCCGCTGTGGGGTTCTTCAACTCCGCGAAAAAGCCCGCCAAGCCTTCCACGTCCCGCATCCCCACGACATTGGCCACCTGATCCGCGGGCAACGCGGTTTTCTGAAGCAACCGGTACGCCTGCTTCCATTCGGCCGTGGCCCGGCGCGGGTCGTCGCAAGCGCGGATGGCGGTCAGGAGTTTCTCGAGCGCAGCCAGGGTTGTCGGGTCGTTGGTCATGGGACGCATTCTATCATAGTCTAGTCACATCGTTCATTGACGAAGCGACCGCATGGGGTGGAAGCCCTATCCGTCGGTAGGCGCGTCGGCCGCGGTTGCGCCGCCCGCCGCGTTTCCAAACGTAATGCGTCAGTCACGTGGGGGTCTTGTCATTGCGAGCGAAGCGAAGCAATCTTTTCACGGCGGAAGCTCCTGAGTAAGGCAGGGCGTTCACACGCAGAAAGATTGCTTCGTCGCCGCGCTCCTCGCAATGACCCCCACATGACTGACGCATTACCTTCCAAGCCCGTGACCACTTGACAGGGAGAGCTGAAAGGTGTAAGTTAACCGCATAATGCCCAATGTGCTGTTAGGCTAGAGTCTTTCTGCTGAATAGGACCATCCCATGCAGAAGCCCGCGAAGCGCGCCGTGCCGTTCCTCCCGATGGGCGGCATATTCGACCAGGACGACCTGAACGCCGCTCGCTCGGTGCTGGAGCAGGCCTGCGGGGAGAGCGGCAACTTCTTCCCGCTGCCCGAAGAGAACCAGTTCCAGGAAGCCTTCGCCAAACACGAAGGCGCGGCCAGGGCGGTCGCAGTCAACTCCTGCGGCACGGCACTGGACCTGTGCATGATGGCGCTGGGGATCAAGGCGGGGGACGAAGTCATCACCACGCCGCTCACCTTCGTGTGCACGGCGGGCACCGCAATCGGGCAGGGAGCGAAGGTGGTCTTCGCGGACATTGATCCGGTGACGATGAACCTCGACCCAAAATCGGTGCGCGAGCGGATCACCCCGAAGACCAAGGCAATTATCCCGGTCCATTTTGCGGGGCTGGCGGCAGACATTGACGCGTTCGACGCCATCAGCCGCGCGACCGGCGTCCCCATCATCTACGACGCGGCGCACGCGGTCGGGAGCAAGTACAAGGGAAAGTTGATCGGCGGGATGGGCAAGGCGAGCTGCTACAGCTTCCAGAGCAACAAGAACATGACCTGCCTCGGCGAGGGCGGGGCCGTGACGAGCAACGACCCGGCGTTTGCCGAGATCGTGCGCCAGAAGAAGACCTTCGGCTACGTCTATGGCCCGCAACTCCGGGTCGTGACGATCGGGTTCAACTACCGGATGACCAAGCCCCAGTACGCGGTGGGACTGACGCAGTTGGCCAAGATTGACCGCGTGATCGCGATGCGCCAGAAGGCGATGGTGAAGATGAACGAGGTGCTCAAAGGGGTGGAGGAGATCGTTCTGCCGGCCGGCCACGGCCCGGAGCACGGCAGCCACCTCTACATCATTCGTCTGAATACCGACAAGCTCTCCTTCCCGCGTGAGGCGTTCACCAAGCGCCTGAAGGAGGAATACGGGGTGGGCACCGCCATCCACTACCCCGCCGTCTGGACCTGGGAGGCTTTCGCGTCGCTCGGTTACTCCGAGGAGAAAGCCCGCTGCCCGCTGGCCGCGAAGGCGTGCAAGCAGGTGGTCTCGCTGCCGATATTCCCGAAGACCACCGACGCGGATTGCGAGTACATCGCATGGGCGGTGAAGGAAACCATTGCGGATTTGAGGAAGGGCTGACCCGATGAAGCAACTGCGCTGGCTGGTCGTGGGGACGGGGGACATCGCCAACAAGCGGGTGATTCCGGCCATCGAAGCGGAACCGCGCAGCCGGTTGGTCGCCGTCTGCGACAAGGTGGAGGAGCGCGCGAAGGCGGCCGCGGCACCGCGCGGCGCGACGGCTTACGTCGAATACGCCGATGCGCTCAAGTCGCCGGACATTGACGCCGTCTACCTCTGCACCCCCGTCTTCCTCCACGTCCCGCAGGCGATGCAGGCGCTCGCGGCGGGAAAGCACGTCCTGGTCGAGAAGCCCGTCGCGCTCAACTTCCCGGAGGCGCAGCAACTTGTGAGGGCGGCGGCAAAGAGCGACCGGAAATGCGGCGTGGCCTACTTCCGGCGCTTCGCACCCAAGTACGCCATGGCGCGGGAGATGCTGCAGAAGGGGGAATTCGGCAAGGTCGTCCTCGTCCGAATGACCTATTTCTCCTGGTTCAACCCGGCGAGAGATGACCCGAAATACTGGCGCGTCGTGCCCGAACGCTCCGGCGGCGGGCCGATCTCCGACATGGGCACCCACATGTTCGACGTGCTGATCGGCCTCTTCGGCCTCCCCGAAACGATCTTTGCTAAGGCCGAAACGCTCGTCCAGCCGTATGCCGTGGAGGATTCCTCCGTCGCGCTCCTGAAAATGCCCGGCGGCGCGCAGGTCGTCGCCAGTTTCCACTGGAGCAGCAAGACCTGGTCGCACGAGTTCGAGATCGTCGGCACCGAGGCGAAGGTCAAGTGGCACCCGTATGACAGCGACTCGGTCGTCAAGACCGTCGGACGCGAGACGGTGGAACTCCCCACCCCCAACGCGAAGAACGTCCACGCGCCGCTCATCGAGGACTTCGTCAGCGCGGTCATGGAGAACCGCGTCCCGGCCATCACCGCGGCCGAAGCGGCGAAGACCAACCAAGTCATTGACGCGCTCTACCGCTCCGCGAAAGAACGCCGCGAAGTTACGATTGCGGAGATCGCGCAATGAAATTCGCCCCCAAACCTGAGAACGACTTCCGACGGTTCTACGAACTCTACTACGCCGAATGCCGCAAGCGCTTCCCGCGCATCGCCGCCATTGCCGCCAAGTGGCGCTTCGAGGACCTCATCCCCGGCCTCAGCGACTTCGACACGCGCTTCATCGTCCAGGACGGCATGACGGTCCAGGACTGGTGCGACATGTCCGAAGTCGTGGGGCAGGTGCACCTGGACATGTGCATCCGCTACCCGCATTGGGCGCGCAACCTCGAACACCTGCCGGGGATCAACCTCACGTGGGCCGAGTTGACGACCCCGGCCACGTACTACCCGGAGTATCCCCAGTGGACGTTCTACGACACGGCCGACCCGCCGCGCCTGGTGGAGGCACAGCGGTACCTGCGCGAGCGCGCCTGGAGCGCGCAGGATGAGTTCTTTCACCTCAAGAAATTCTGTCTCTTCTATGGGCGCTACAACCGCACCATTGACCCGGCGGTGAACCTTGGGCCGTACGAAAACAAGTACCCCCTGCACAGCCGGTTCATGCACTACTTTTGTCCGCCGCTCCAGTCGGCGCTCTGCATCCTTCTGAAGAGGCCGGTGGCCGGGAAGATGGAGACCGCACGCTTGGCCTGCAAAATGTTCGCGGAGCCGGTTTTCAAGGAGATGCTCGCCACGGTGGAGCGCCATTACGAAGTTCCGGGGTTGTACGTGGAGCCGGCGTTGACGCAACTGGAGGACCGGTTGGAGGCGGCGCTGGAAATGCTGCGCCGCCGCCTGGCGCCGGAATTGACGCTGATTCCCAAGGCGCAGGAGAAGGGGATCACCGAGTGGAAAGCGGCCCTCAATGCGGCGCCCATCAGCCCCGTCATGCGCGTCTTTGACGCTGCGCGCTTCTGCCGCCTGATGAAAGGGCGGCTCAGGTTCTACGGACGCGCCCCGGCCCACTTTGACAGCATCTGGCCCATCGAGAACGAACTTCTGCGCTTCAAGCGCAATTTCTTTGATGTTCCGTTTGGCATCTGCTGGGAGGCGCAGACCGGCGAGAAGGTGAAGGAGCCGGTCAACGTGCTCGACCGAATCGCCGAGGGGCTGTTCACTCCCGAAGAACTGCGCTGCACGCGCGAGTTCGTCCGCCTGACCCCCGGCCATTGGGAGGCGGGCAGGCAGAAGCAAATCGCCCTGGAGATCGCGGACGTTTTCGACGGTTTCTTCAGCGCCTTGACCAAAGTCACCAACAGGGTATCCGAGCTTTCACAGAAAAGGTCCATTGCATGCGCGTAACCGCCTTGAAATTGCGAGACCGGAATTTCGGCGACCAGTGGCGCCGCGAAGTGGAGGACCACTGGGAGTATGCCGACTTCCTCAAGGACGCAGGATGGAGGAAGGACTGGATCAGCTTCGACAGCGTCTGCTACGACCCGGCGACCGACACCGTCTTCTGCGGAATCACCTCCTTCGATGCGGACATCTTCTGGGGCTGGAGCCGGCGCGAGAAGAAGTGGGTGGACTGCGGCTACGCGCGCGTGCGCGACCGCTACGACGCGAAGTTCCATCGCTCACTCCTGCGCGACTCCCGCGACGGCCGCCTCTACGCCACCCAGGCGCTGCTCCACGACGTGGACCGATTCTGGGAAGCGCCCGGCGCGAGCATTGTCCGGTACGATCCGATGAGCCGCGACATCGCCAAGCTCGGCATCCCCATTCCGCACGTTTACATCCAGTCGCTCGTTCTGGACGAGTCGCGCGACACGTTGTACGGGCAGACCTTCACCCCGGAAAACCTCGTTTCTTTCAACCTCCGCACGAAGGAGTCCCGCTGGCTGGGACCGATCAGCTCAGGAATGACGATGGCGCAAGGAGAGAACATCTGCCTGGACGGCCAGGGACGCGTCTGGGGCGCCTGGACGGTCACCCGCGCCTGGCAGAGCAACTCCGGCGTGGATACGCATCGCCTCTTCCGCTACGACCCGGCGGCGGGCCGCATCGAGTACCTGGACAAGGGGCTTCCCAAACCCGACGGCTCTTACGGCTACGTGAAGCCGGAGGGCTTCTTCAACTTCGGCACGGGATGCCTCTTCGCCAGCGGCGGCAGCGGCGCGCTGTACCGGATTGATCCGACAAGCGGCGACGCGGAGTTCCTGTTCCAGGCGGTCGGCAAAGAGGGCGGGCGGCGCAGTCGCCTGGCTTCGATGTGCCTTGGCCCGGACGGCTTCGCCTACGGCGTCACCGGGCGCGACGGGCGTTGCGAGCTGCTGCAGTTCAATACGACGAGCGGAACGTGGAAGTTGCTCGGGCCCGTGCGCGATTCCGCCACGGGAACCGCTGTCTGGCAGATCCACGACATCTGCGCCGCGCCGGACGGAACGCTCTACGCCGGAGAGAACGACCATCCCGAACGCAGCGGCTATCTCTGGGAGGTGCAATTGTGAAGAGGAATCGCCATGCCCGATGAGACAACGTTCATCCTTTCCTGCAAGGTCGACTGCGAGGCCACGCAGCCGGCCATCCGTGATGCGGCGCTCGGCGACCGCGCGAGCCGCGGCCTTGCAGACGTTTTGGAGAAAGCCGGCCTGCGCGGGACGTTCCTGTGCATCCCCTCCGAACTGAGCGGACAGGCCGCCCTCTACCGTGAACTTGAACAGCGCGGCCACGAGATCGGCCTTCACCTGCATCCGGCCGACCAGGGGTACGAGGAATTTCTGGGTATCTACGATCCCGAAATGCAGGAGAAGATCATCCGCGAGGCAATGAACATCTTTGAGCAGGCCATGGGTCGGCCGCCAGAAGGGTTCTGCTCCGGATACGGCTCGGGAAACGATCACACCTATCCCGTCCTGGAGAAGATCGGCCTCAGGCATGGCGCCGTCGGCATTCCCACGCGAGTCTTGCCGGAATGCTGCTCCGTGTGGGCCGGCATGCCACTGGGCGCGTACTACCCGCACCGCTACTTCCGAACGCTCCCCGGCGACGTGGACTTCGTCCAGGTCAGCGGCACGCTGGATCCCGACTCGCGGATGTGGGGCGGCAAGCACCCCCAGGATCTCCGCGTGGAACTGGTGGACGCCAAGAACCATTGGTACACCATCCACAAGGATGTACAACGCCAGCTCCGAGACCGCCCGTCCGTCTGTTACATCCAGATCGGCACTCACAACATCTTCGAGTACACTGACCCGCGCGATTTCCGGCGCCAGACTCTCGAGAAGATGATCGGGCATGCTAAACGGATTCTGGAGGACGCCGGCGCCGTGTGGCGCGCCGGCACATGGGCCGACATCGCGACTCTCTATCGGCAGCGTAACCCGCGCGGCGCGGTTGCGGAGACACGACTGCCGCTCGATCGCCGCGGTTACGACAACAGATAAGCGGAGAGGAGGCCGGACATCGCTGCCATGCTGATGGACGGCTATTGCATGATCGATCTGGACCGGGAGTACGGGGACTCATGCATCTCTGGCGGCAGGCAACCGAGGCGGCGCGCGCGCATGAGAACCTCTGCGTCACCCTGTGCGGCCCTCATCCGGCGGCGCTCAGGCACATTTGTGGCGTGGCGCCCCTCGAACGCATTCTCTGGGGCAGTGACCACGTCTTCGGAGGCGCCGACGTGCTTGGTTACCGCAAGCGCATGATCGACGCGCTCGATCTCTCACCTGCCGCGCATGCGGCAATCATGGGGGGGGATATCTGGCGATTGTTGCGCTGACCCGACGCCCGGCCGGCCGGTTCATAGCGCGCGATATCCGAAATCTCATCCGGCTCGCCAAATCGGCGCAAGGCTGTGGCGGGTCAACCGACTGGCGAGGATTACGCTGGACAGCGTGCAATATCTCTGCGCTATTGCTGAGAGTATGCAGGACTACCATGTCGAATTTCCGATTGAATGCTTTAATTACAGTGGTTTCTTGGCAGTTTCGGCGATGCAGCGTGCGCTATGCAGTTGACTATTGGGAATTGTGTCGGCGACTTTGGAGCGAGAGACCCTTATCTGAATCGAGTGTGAAAGGAAATCGCCATGCGTTCAGCACAGGCAAGACAGGATCGCGCAGTCTCTCCGGCCGATCGTTACCAATGGACGGCCGTCAACCTCAACGCCCCTTTCGCGGCGCGCGATGGCGCAGGGCTGCTCTCCTGCAAGGATCGGCTGTGGTTGCTGGGTGGCTGGAACCCACCCGATACGGTCAATTTTCCGAAACGATGCAGCAACGAGGTGTGGAGCTCGGCGGACGGGGCGACATGGGACTTGGTGAAGCCCAACACGTATAAGGATGGCGCGTACGACCCGGCAACGGATTGGGAAGGCCGGCACTGCGCCGGATACGTCGTGCATCACGGGAAGATGTGGATTCTGGGAGGGGACTGCAACCAAGGCCGCTATCAGCCCGATGTCTGGAATTCGGAGGATGGCGTCCACTGGACGCTGGTCAATGACCATCTTCCCTGGGGTCGGCGCGCGCTGCATCATACGGAGGCATTCGCCGGAAAAATCTGGGTGATGGGCGGGCAGACACAGCCCCGGTTTGCCGCCTCTGAACCCAGGAGCATCTTCTACAACGACGTCTGGTGTTCAGAGGATGGAATCAACTGGCAGCAAGTGACCGTCCACGCGGGCTGGGAACCGCGCGGGATGATCGGTGGCAGCGCCGTCTTCAACGGCCGCATCTGGCTGCTGGGGGGCGGCACCTACGATACGCCCGAATTCCCAGAGCGCCTGGTCTACAACGATGTCTGGAGTTCGGCGGACGGGGTGCGTTGGGAGAGACACGTAAAACATTGCCCGTGGCAGCCCAGGCAATACCACGAGGTGGCGGTTTTTGACGGTCGGCTGTGGGTCATGGAGGGGGCGGTGGTGAAGCCAAACCCCGATGGAGGTGTCAATCTCAACGACGTCTGGCACTCCGCCGACGGCATCAACTGGTGCGAACTGCCCAACACGCCATGGCCCCCTCGTCACGCCGCCAGCGTGGCCGTCCATCGCGGGGCGTTGTGGGTGATCGCCGGGAACAATATGACGCCCGACGTGTGGAAACTCCACGCTGGCGAGCCACCCGCCTCCATGCGGAGGTCAGCATAAGGAATTGAGCAACGGGATCATTTTCCTTGAAGACGGTGCCGTACGGGAAGCTGAACCGGCGGACACAAAGGGAAATCCGATATGACTTGGAAGAATGGGAAACGTTGGGTTCACTCCTTCACCTACGGCGTCACCGGACGCGACGGGCGTTGCGAACGGTTGCAGTTCAATCCGACGAGCGGAGCGTGGAAGTTGTTCGGGCCCGTGCGCGATTCCGTCACGGGAACCGCCGCCTGGCAGATCCACGACATTTGCGCCGCCCCGGACGGGACGCTTTACGCCGGCGAAAACGACCATCCCGAACGCAGCGGTTATCTCTGGGAGGTGCGGCCATGAAGACCACGATCTACTTCACCCTTCAGATTGACTGTGAAGCGACGCAGCACAGCATCCGCGATCCGAAGCTGGGGGAGCGCGCGATCCGCGGCCTCGGCGAGGTCTGCGCCGAAACGGGAATCAAGGCCAGCTTCCAGGTCATCCCGACCGACATGAAGGCCCACCACCGGATCTACCAGGAGTTGGAGGCTCAAGGGCACGAGATCGGCCTGCACGTCCACCCCGCCGACCAGGGGTACCAGGAGTTCCTTGGGGTGTACGGCCTGAAGGAGCAGGTGAAGATCGTCGGCGAAGCGATCAACGTCTTCGCCCAGCACATGGGTTGCCGCCCCAGGGGATTCACCCCCGGCTATGGCTCCGCCAACGATCACACCTTCCCGGCCCTGGAACTCCTGGGGCTGAGACACGGCCTGGTGTCCATCCCGACGCGCAACCTTCCGCAATGCGCCTGCGTCTGGGGGAACTCTTCACAGGACCTGCGCTATCCCCACCGGTACAACCGCTGCCTCTGCGGCGACGTGGACTTCGTGGACGTCCCGCCGACGATTGACCCGGATTCCCGAATGTGGGGCGGAGCGCACCCGCAGGACCTGCGCGTCGAGTTGGTGGATGCCAAGAACCATTGGTACACTATTCAGAAGAGCGTCCAACGCCAATTGAACGCAGGTGAGAAGATTCCCGTAAAGTACCTGAAGGCGGTCACGCACAACACGTTCGATTACAGCGACAAGCGGAACTTCCGGCGCGAAACGCTCCTGGGGATCATCGCTGCCGCGAAGGAGATATGCGCGGCGCAGGGATGCCGGTTCGTTCCGGCCACTTCCGAGGAGATTGCCGATGAGTACCGGCGGCGGGCGCCGCTGCCTAAAGACGGCCCCACGCTTCGTCTGGACACGCGAGGCCGGATCAATCCGAAGGCGGGAAGAAAGGGAAAGTGAAGATCCGCAATGGTCATTGACGGCTACACCACACCCGGCACGGAGCGCGAGACCGCGTTGAGCGCGGAACAACTCCTCCGGGCGATGGACCTGGCAGGCGTGGACCGCGCAGTCATCGCGCCGGAAGACCGTGAAATCGCGGTGGACAACGCGGCAGGCAACGCGCGCATTCTGAAGATGGCCGCTGAGTCGCGCGAGCGGTTCATTCCGGCCTGCTCGGTCAGTCCCTGGCGCGGTGAAGAGGGCTGCGCATTGCTTCGGGACGCGGCCCGCCACGGGGCGAAGATGCTCGTGCTGGCCCCCATGTTGCAGGGGTTCATTCCAACGGATGAAATCGCCGATCCGTTGCTGGCAGTCGCCGCCGACCTGCGCATCGTTGTCTATGTGCATACCGGTGCGCACTCCGCCGGGGGGCCGACGCAGGTTGTCCTGATGGCCGAGCGGCATCCGGGCGCGAATTTCATTCTCGGCCACTGCGGCAGTACGGACTATGCGTGGGACATGCCGGCGATCCTCCAGCGCCACCGGCTTCCGAATGTCTGGTATGACCTGGGTCTCGTGCGGCCCTGGGTCGCTCCGAACTACGCGAAGATGGCCGGCGCGTCGAGGCTGGTCTTCTCCAGCAGCATGCCCCGGAATGACCTGCCGTTTGAGATAGGCCAGCTCCGGCAGCATCTTCCCCCGGAGGAGTTCCCCGATATCTATGGAGGCAACCTTGCGAGGTTGCTCAGTAATGCAGAATAGCGGAGCCGTGGATTGCCACACTCACTGGGGCCGCCCCTGGACCGACCGGGACGGCCTCAATCCCGGGCGGTGGCTCGAACCGCTCACCGCGCACGGGGTGCAGCGCGCGATCGTGCTGCCGGAAGAGGGGCTGTTTGACGCCGGGTGCATCCCCCGGGACAATGATCGCGTTGCAGCGGTGTGCGCCAAATCGAACGGCCGCATGATCCCTTTCTGCACGGTCAATGTCTGGCGTCGCGAGGAAGCGCTGGAGGAACTGCGCCGCTGCCTGGAGGTCCTGCGCATGCGCGGGGTCAAAATTCACCCGTGGGTGCAGGGATGCAGCGTGAGCTTCCCCGTCATGGACGAAGTTTGCGAGATGGCGGGCGCGTACGGTGTTCCCCTGCTTTTCCACGACGGCACGCCGCCGTTCTGTCTGCCGTCGCAGATGGCCTTGCTGGCCAGGCGCCATCCGAAGACACAAGTGGTGCTGGGACACTGCGGGATGTTCGAGCATTGGCGCGAAGCCGTGGCGTCGCTCCATAGCGCGCCGAACCTCTGGGGCTGCCTCTGCAGTCCCCATGGGGCGGCGCTTCGCGAGATCATCCGGCGTTGCGACATCTCGCGCCTCGTCTGGGGTACCGATCACGGCTATGGACTGGCTGACGTGTACGGCTATCGGCGCTCGCTGATGGATACCCTTGGCATGAGCGACGCGACTCAGCGCGCGATTTTCAAAGACAACCCCGCGCAACTCCTGGGGCGGTGAACCGCAAGCGGGCGGAATTCCGAATCATTTTGCGAGGACAATCCAGATGAAGAAGCGGGAACTGCACATCGGAGTCATCGGCGCGGGCGGACGCGGCGGACTGGCGGCGTATGCGCACCAGCCGGAGAAGGGCGTGCGCATTGTTGCCGGGGCCGACGTCAACCCGAAGGCCTTCGGGCCATTCCGCGAGTGCTTCGGCGACGACGCGTTCTGCACGAGCGACTACCGCGAACTTCTCAAGCGCGACGACATCCGCGCCGTTTTCATCACCTCGCCGGACTTCTTTCACGAGGAGCACGCCCTCGCGGTGCTCGAAGCCGGCAAAGCCGTCTACCTGGAAAAGCCGATGGCCATCACCATCGAAGGATGCGACCGCATTCTCAAGGCCGCCTACCGCAGCAAACTCCGCCTCATGCTCGGTCACAACATGCGCTACATGCGCCTGATCCGGAAGATGCGCGACATCATCAAGAGCGGCGCCATCGGCGAAGTCAAGGCCGGCTGGTGCCGCCACTTCGTCTCGTACGGCGGCGACGCCTACTTCAAGGACTGGCATGCCGAGCGCCGCAAGGCCACGAGCTTGCTCCTTCAGAAGGGGGCGCACGACATCGATGTCCTGCACTGGCTCTGCGGCGGCTACACGCGGCGCGTCAACGCCATGGGCAACCTGACGGTCTACAATCGCGTCAAGGACCGCCACGCCAAGTCCGAGCGCGGCGACGCAAGTTGCAGCATGAGCTACTGGCCCCCCCTCTCGCAGAAGGGGCTCAACCCGGTCATCGACGTCGAGGACCTCAGCATGATGCTGATGGAACTCGACAACGGCGTCCTCTGCTCCTATCAGCAGTGCCATTACACTCCTGACGCCTGGCGCAACTACACCATCATCGGGACGGAGGGGCGCATCGAGAACTTCGGGGATGAACCGGGGAAATGCGTCATTCGCGTCTGGAACAGGCGATCCAACTACAACCCCTACGGCAACGAACAGCACTTCATCCCTGACGTCGGCGGCAGCCACGGCGGCGCGGACCCGCAGATCGCCAGGGCGTTTGCCGACTACGTCCGTTTCGGCAAGAAGATCCTCACGTCGCCGGTCGCCGCGCGCAACAGCGTCGCCGCCGGCTGCATGGCCGCCGCTTCCCTGCGTCACGGCGGAAAGCCGATGGACATCCCCCCGCTTCCCAAGAAGATCGCTGACTATTTCCAGAAGGACGTTGCGGAGTGAGCTTGGGGAGTCCTTGCGGTCAGTGATAGCGCATCGGTTGGCCCTCATGCGTCCGGGCCGCCAGGCATGGCCATGCCGCACGTCCTCCTCGTCTGACGAGGAGTCGAACAGTCGTCCCCAAAACTCGACGACGACCCCATCGGCTCCTGCCGAAGGCAAAGGGCACGACCCCAGTGGTTGTGCAAACGGAATCCGCCGAAAAAGGCGAACATCCAGGACTTGACACGCGCCTTAGAGTATCATACAATAGTGTTGACAAGATTGTTGACAATACGTTTCGCGCCCTTTGCGGAGAGCACTGCCCTATGTCGCCCGTATCAGTTCAAGAGCCCAATACACCAAGTAGGAATGTCGGAGACCAACCTGTCGGTCTCTACGAAAAGCTTCGCGATGCGATCATCTCAGGCCATTTCTTACCGGGCATGCAACTCAAGGAACACGTCGTTTGCCAGATGTTCGGGGTGGGCCGAGCGCCTGTACGAGAGGCTTTCGTCAGGCTGGCTGGAGATGGGCTGGTTGTGCAAGTTCGAAATCTCGGCGCCTACGTGCGCAAGCTGAGCGTTGAGGAGGGCGATAGTTTGCTGGAAGTCCGGCGAGTCATCGAGGCCGGGGCCGCTGCCCTGGCAGCGCAAAAAGCAGGTGCAAGGGAACGTGAGCAACTGCTCAGATTGGCGATCGAAGTTGACAAGTGCAACGAACCCGTTCTGGCGGAGGAGCATCTGACCTTGGAACTCCAGTTTCATCGCGAAGTGATAAGACTCTCTGAGAACGAGGAATTGGCGCGTGTGGCTGGCGGGGTTCAGACCATCTTCTTGACGTTCTTCCTCGACCTGAAAGCAGATACTCGTATGTCCGTCGTAACTCATAGGGATGTTGCCAAGGCCATTTCGTCCAAAGACCGCGTGAAAGCGTTTGACACAATGTGGCGCCATCTGACAGACGTCCCCAACAGCGTGCCGAAGGACTATAGAGTGCTCGCGAGTCAACTTAACGGTCAATAGAGAAGGAGGTGATGGCGGACATCGCATAAAGGGTACTCGACGGACGCTTGGAGGGCGGTCTATGAGGATGGTCTGAAACTGTAGGGGAGCCCGCGTGTGATAGGACTTCGTGCGAGAAGAGAAGCATGGAGGAACTGAGGCAGGGGTAGGTCCGTGACGCTCGGCTGAGATTGGCACAACGTCAAACGTGTGATCGGCCGGGGGCGGCCGACATTCAGAAGATCGGAGGATATTGATATGTTGAAGAGACTGAGAAGCGTTGGCGAGGGCATGATGGGCGGGCTCTCGGGCGTCTTCAGTTATGCCTTCACGTTGATTGAACTCCTAGTGGTGATTGCGATTATAGCAATTCTGGCCGGGATGTTGCTACCGGCTCTGGCGGCGGCGAGGGAGAAGGCGCGGCGGAGCGCCTGCTTGAACAACCTGAGCCAGATGTCAAGAGGACTGGAGAGCTACTGCAGCGACTACGGCCAGTATTTCCCCTCCTCGCCGGCGTGGGGCGGCGGGCCGTTCCGGGACACCTGCTGGACCCAGGGGGGCACGAGCGTGAATCAGGGCTTTTTCACGACGATCAATCCTAAAGCACAGGGCATCTATGTTAAGACCGGCTGTTGGAACGCCCCGCTCGATTGGCAAATGACCGCCCCCCCATCAGCTAGCCAGTGGACGGCGGCCTATCCGTGGGCCGTTCCGGCCTACAACTGGCGCACGATCTTTGGCGGAACGCCGTGCCAGTCTACCTCGAATCTCTGGGACCCGGGTCCCTGGGCTCCATCGAAGGGCTACCTTCAGTCTGCCCCTATCGGCTTGGGTAATCTGATCGCGGGCGGATACGTGCCCGACGCGCGGACCTTCTTCTGCCCGACCGTCGGCGGCAGTATGCCGGCGCTGTTCACCATCGCCAACCTCGGTTCGCCCGTCGGCGGGGCCGCCGCGGCAACCAGCGAGGCGGACATGAAGAAGATCGGCGGGTTCGATGCCGATTCCATCATGTACGGCGATTGGAGTTGGCTCGGCGGCGGAAACGCATGGAACTGGTACATCCAGAAGGCCACGGCGCTCTTCAGCAACTACAACTACCGCGGCATCCCGACCTTCACCAACGGCCACCCGGCCGACATCCCCAATGCGGCGAGTTCAGGGGCGGATGGTCGCGTTGATACAGCCTCGCAGGTCATTCTGAAGTGGACGAAACCGCAGCATCGGGTCAGTATCGGCGCGCCGATGTTCAAGACGCAGAAGGAACTGGGCTCGCGCGCCCTCGTGACGGACTCCTTCTCGCGCTCCGACCACTATCCCGTCGTACTCACGGCGGGCGCGGCGCAGTACGCGCACCGGGACGGCTACAACGTGCTCTACGGCGACTGGAGCGCCAAGTGGTACGGCGATACACAGCAGCGCATCATGTGGTGGCCCGTGTCGTCCATGGGTAGCTGGGATTGGGATTCGTCAATGTCACCTAGCGTCTCCGGCCTCGGCCGCTGGGCGGAGCTGTCCACACCGACCACCTTTGGGCCTTACGACTCTGATTCCCGCGCGAAGCCGACGACGATCTGGCACACCTTTGACATAGCAAACGGCGTGGACGTGGAGTAGCTCTCGACGCGAGCAGACGGGACCACGAGCCCTGACGGTTCAAGGGCTCTGGCCCCGTCGTTGTACACCACCTGTCTGGCTCAGTTCTGAGGAGGCAGTGTTCGATACCCTCCGCAAGCCTCGGGGGAAGGTCTTCGATGATGACAAGGGTTGGTCTCACCGTAGTCTTGCCCTTGTTGAGTCTGTTCGCTACCGGGTTGGCCCGACGCGTCGGCCAGCCCCCGCAGCCGCCAACAAGAATCTGCTTATGGGAGGTCTCAGGATGAAGAATGTACTCGTTGTCTTGGGTGTGGCGCTGGCAATGATCGGGACTGCCTCATATAGCGGCGCTGCCGCCGCCACGGAGAAGGAGCCGGGCCTCGTGCTGAGGTATGATTTCAATGAAGGCCTGGGTCGCGTGGCGAAGGACACGAGCGGCGGCGGCCTGGACGGCGAGATCATCGGCGCCGAATATGTCCCCCGGGGCGATGGTTTCGCGCTGAAATGTGATGCCACGGGCTGCGTCCGGATCCCTCAGAATGCTGTCCTCGACGCGTTCGGCAAACCAGGGCGAAGCTACTCCATCGAACTCTGGTTCAAGAGCGCCGGCGGCGCGGAAGATCCGTCGCTTGCCGAGAAATCCCCGCCGGGCCACCAGGCGTATCCCTGGGCCATTCGCGGACCGTATCGGAACTGCAGCATTCTCTTCGGCTTGTACGATGGGCGAACGCAGGTGTCGGTTGCGGCCAGCTATCAGGACGAATCCGTCAAGGACAATAACTGGCACCAGCTTGTGGCCGTGCGGGACGCGCAGAACAACCGAGTCAAGCTCTACATTGACGGTCGCTTGCGCTCGGACGTAGCGGATGCGCTGAAGGACGTTGACGTTTCGAATCAAGGGCCCGCGTGCATTGGCGCTCGAACATGTTCCACGCGGGTTGATTATGGCGGCATGGTAGGTCAGCTTGATGACGTCGCCATCTACAGCAAGGCGCTGGATGACGCCACTGTACGGGAGCACTACGAGGCGACCGGCGGCAATGTCGCTGCGGCGCCATCGGTCGAGAAGGTCGAAGCGAAGTTTCCGGCCGACTTCCTTACAAAGATGACGGACGCCGCGAAGTTCGTGGCGGTCGAGCCCGTAGCTTCTGTCGGCCGTGGGGATATCCGCGTCAACGCAGGATCAGGCGGTCAGATACAGATTGACGCGGGCGCCGATTCGTACGTGATCGAAAGCTGCTTCTCCTATCCCGGCCCCAACGGCGAGATCGGATGGAACGGCCTCCCCGGCGGATTCAGCCAGGACAACTACCCGGACGTGACCAGGCAACGGGGCAACGACCCCCGCTGGAAGCCGCAGGTCGAGAAAGCGTCTGCTGAAAGCGTCACGGTGCGCGCCGAAGGCGCCTGCTATCGGCTGCTCCGAACCGTCCAAGTAGCGGACGGCAGAATTGACATAGAGGACACGTTCACGAACACGCGTGAGACCCCCACCGCAATTGTCCCTCGCCACCGGGTGGTCGCCCAACAGGATTACGTTGCCCGTTATGCACCGGGCCAGGAGGCGGCCTGCCTGCCGGTGATCTTCCTGGAGGGGGCGCGCAGCAGCCTCGGCTTGGTCATGCAGGACAACGTGTCTCGCGACCGATGCCGGCCCTGGGTCCCCTACAGAGGCAACCGATGCGGCTTTCAGGTCAATCAGTGTGTCCTTGATACAGGCAAACAGCTTTCGTTCGCCTGGTCCGTGTATGTGATGAAGGAGAAGGAGAACTACTTCAATTTCATCAACAGGGTCCGCACGGACTGGAACGCCAACTTCGCCATTCAAGGCCCCTGCAATTTCCTGTATCTGACGGACATGGATGGAACATTCGAGTTCATGGGCAGCAGGTTGCAGTTCAATCTCGCATCAGTGCAGAAAGACCCTTCCGCCCTCAAGGCGTACCTGAAGTGGAAGCGAATCGGCGTGGTGGCCGTGATGCCGTGGTTGGACTATGACCCCGGCGCGATGGATCACGTTTTGAGTCGGGAGGAATACAAGCAACTGATGCAGAAGTTCATCCCGGTCATCAAGCAAGCGGATCCGGACATACGCGTGATCGCCTGCATTGAGACGGACTGGGTGACGATGCATCCCGACCGGATCGCGGGCGGCGACAAGCTTCCGCGGGCCAAGGTGGGGGATTCGACGAAGATGCTCCATGACGAGCTTACACGGGAACAGGTCGACATCATTGCGAAAGGCATGCCGCAGTGGCACGACAGCATGATCCGCACTGCCGATGGGCTGCCGTTCGTTGAAACCTGTGTCCGAGGCGGCGCCACGGCAAAGCCTATTGACCCCGCCGTTCGGGTGTATCCCGCCGTTGGGAACGGTCACTATGCGTATATCATGGGTCAGGTTAAATTCGTCATCGAAGACATAGGCATGGATGGCGTCTACTTCGACGAGTTCAGCCTGGGAGTCATCGGCAGTCATCGTGATTATCTGGGACCGTGGGACGGCATCAGCGGAGATATTGATTTCACTACAGGCGGCGTCACCGCCAAATATGTGGACTGCCGGCTGGCGAGCGTGCAAGCGAAAGTGAATCTGATCCAGTACCTGCTTTCACGCGGCAAGACGGTGGTCGCCAACCAGTATGCGACCTCGCGGGAAGAGCAGTCCCTTCCGGTCAACCGATTTGCCGAAACGGGAACCTCGCTCGCCAACGTGCGCTGGGAGGAAGGCGGCAAGCCGCCCGCAATCAACTACCTCTTCTTCGGGGGCCTGAACAGCCCGATCGGTTTGGGCATGGCCGAGGGTCCGTTGATGAAGGGTTTGGTGACGTATCTGCGGCACGGCATGGTGTACTACCATCACATCGTCTCCGAGCCCGCGATGACAGAGGACAACCGGGACGTGTACGGCGTCATCAACAGCATGTTCCCGATCACGCCAGTGGAACTCGGCGAGGGGTTCATCATCGGCAAGGAGCGCATCCTCACGGCTGTTTCCATGGATCGCCTGTGGAAAAAGGAAGGGAAGCCGGTCGTGCTGCTCTTTGACATGAACGCAAAGCCCGTTGACCCAACCGGCCGCTGCGAAATCAAGCTGGAGAACGGCATGTGGCGCCTGGCCCTTAAGCTCAAGGACTGGAGCGAGATCGCGGTCGTTGAGTAGCGGCTAATGCCCGATTGTTCCTGGCGTGAGGCACGGCTCTGCCAGGACGAACGGCCAATTCGAGAACAGGACGCTCTCAGAATCGGCACTGTATGATCCGTTTCGCAACCCGCAGAAGGAGTTTTTCGGTGACGGCAAGGATGAGTCTGAGCGCAGTCGCGCTTTTGTTGAGTCTGTCCGTCACCGGAGCGGCCCGAGCGGCGGAAGAAGGGTTGGCTGCCCAATATGACTTCAGCGAGGGGACCGGGACGGTCCTGAAGGACCTGAGCGGCAATGGGAACGATGGCGCAATCCATGGGGCGACATGGGTCGCGCGGAAGCAGGGCCATGCCCTCTGGTTTGACGGAGAGAACGACTATGTGGATTGCGGCGCGCGACCCGGTCTCGACCTCCGCACGAGCGTTACCGTTGAGGTGTGGGTGAAGACGGAGGGCAATGCAGGCATAGACGCGGGGATTGCCGGCAAGCATTTCACCAACTATTCCCTGACCAGCTACAAGGGAAGATACTGGTGGTACATCTCCGGCGGGGGCAATAACATCCCAAGTCGCTCCGAGCCCGATTCGTGGAAGCACGTGGTTGGCACGTTCGACGGCAAAATCATGAGCCTCTACGTCGATGGAAAGCTGGTGGAGTCCAAACCCTCGAAGGCGCCTGCCATTGCCGGCGGCGGGAATCTGCATATCGGCTGCATCGTCGGCGACTCCTCGTCGGAGGATCCCGCGCAGAGCGAATCCGGCTATTTCCACGGCACGGTCGGCCAGGTTCGGGTTTATAGCAGGGCGCTGTCGCTTGAAGAGGTGCAGAAGCACTATGTGGCGGAGGCAGGCCAGTATGTTGATGCCTCACGGCTGGACAAGCTGGCCCTGGCCGTCTATCCCTATTTCACGAATGGCCAAGTGGTTGCGGAGGTTGACTGGTCCGCGTTGCTGTCGGTCCCGCAGAACGCATCGATTCAATTGCAGCTTGCCCTGAAAGGCAACGGCAATCCGTTGATGACGCAGCACGTGCCGGCGGCGACGACCATTGGCTATGGCGGCATTGAGATCGCGCGTGCCGAGGTAACGTGGTCTACCGCCGCTCTTGAACCAGGGGACTACGTCATCCGCGCGTCATTGGGAGAGAAGCAGGCCGAACGAATGTTTACGTACGCCGACTCGGCTCCGCGCCCTCCCTCGCCGGACGAGAAGACCGCTGCGCCTCTTCCAGGGCCGCTGCAGCCGGTCGCATACGACCTCCGGTTGTCTGAAGGCGGCGGGTTCAGCCTGGTGATCGCCGGAAGGGAGTACCCGTTCGAGTCCTGGTACTCGTATCCGCATGGCGGGGAGAACAAGCTCGCCGTCTCGGCCACCCCCGACCGTCGCGGCGAGGACTCCTGGAGCGTCAGCAGCCGCAGAGCCGGCGAGACCACGTATGCCGTTCGAGCGGCGGGCCAATTCTATGTCGTTGACAGGCAACTGACGGTCTTGCCGAACCGCGTCGCGATCCGGGATACGTTCACGAACCGGACGAAAGAGGACCTTGGGATCATCATCCAGAACCACTTGAAGAGCGGGGAGAGCGCTTTCAGGGAGTCCTACCTTGCCGGCTACAAATGCGTCGGCGTGAGACGGCAGGAGTGCAGCCCGAGTGTCTTTGTCGCAAAGGAAGGCCTGGGAATCGGCGTCGTTCCCGTTGATGATGTCTATATCGTGCAATCGGAGGTCTACTGCCGGAGCGGTCTGGCGGGCGTGTCCACTTCGACCTTCGCGCTGGCCCCTGAAGCGTCCTGTACGCTGGAATGGGCGGTCTATCCGAACCGTTCGGGAGACTATTATGATTTCGTCAACGCGTTCCGGAAGGACGAAGGGCGCATCGGAACGGTCGAGGGCGGTCTGGACTTCGCCAACAGAGGCATGGATGATCGGACGCTCAGACTGACCCCCGACTTCGTGCAACGGCGCAATCTGAAGTACGCCACGTTGATGGGGCTAGCCCACCCCGTCGACGATCCCAGCGTTTCCATCGAGGGGATCGAATTCGTGGATTTCCCCAAGGAGATGGCCGTCATCAAGGAAAAGATGACCGAACTCCACGCCGCGTATCCCGGCTTGATGGGCATGTTTCACGTGGCCCACAGCTTGTACACGACGAACAAGCCGGAGGAGAAGTTCCCCGACTCGCGAGTCATCGGCAGAGACGGCAAGCAGCCGGTCTGGGAAGAGCCCAGCTACAGCTACATGAGCAAGGAGCGGCAGGAGGCGGGATGGAAATGGTGGATATTCTACCCGACGCCGGGAAACAGTTTCCACGACGCGCTGATGAGAAGCGTGGATGTGATGATGGACGACCTCGGTTGCCGCGGCGTGTTTACGGACGGCCTGATGTCCGCGTATATGGGCGCGTACACCTACGATCGCTGGGACGGACACACGGCGGAGATCGATCCGAACAGCAAGACAATCAAGCGGAAGATGGGGTCCGTCCTCCTGCTCAGCCAGCCTTCCGTCGTCGAGTTTGTCAGGAAGATCAACGCCAAAGGCGGCGTCGTGATCGCCAACAACTGCGTGATGACGCGAACATTCGCCCGCGAGAAGGTCATCGTCAACCGTGAGTCTATATGCCCAGACCCCCATTTCGCTCCCACGGTGATCTGTCTCGGCACGCCCGCGCCGTATCTTAAGGACGGGCCGGCCCTGTATCGCGACATCCTCAAGACGCTGGACTACGGAAGTCTCTACTTCCTCTGCAACACCGGGCCGCAGGTCTCTGACGATTCCATTGTGGCCCGGATGTATCCGATCACGTGCGAAGAGATACACAGCGGAATCGTCAAAGGCCCGGAACGCATTATCACGGCGCGTTCCGGCGTCTATGGCTGGCGGGAAAGCGCCGACCTTCCCTTCATCTACGCCTATGACGGCAGAGGGGTTCGGGTTCCCCACGCCTTCATCTCCACTGCGGATTCGGCCGGCGTTCGAACGCAAGTGGACCTCGCGGAAAATGAGTCGGCCGTTCTCCGCAGGATCCCCGTTGCGGTCCGGACGAAAGATCCCGTGAACGTCCTCGTGACCCGGTACGACCGCGAGAGGATTCGACTCCTCGTGAACGGACGCGGGAAGGTTGACATCAGGGTTGCCGATGGCGAATTCGCCATTCGGGCGAATTCCGCACATGCGGTGAGAACGTCCGCCGGCGCCAGGGAAGTAACGAGCAACGCCGATAGAGAACTCTCTTTCTCTCTGGCCCTGCAAGGCGCTCTCGAAGTCACGGTGGAATAGATTGGAGGGAGCGAGCATGTTCCATGCGAAGCACTTTCCCGAGTGGGAAAAGATGACGGTTCTGGAGATTCGGGAATATCTGCGGCAGCGACAGAGCGTTCTGCTGGCGCTCGGCATTATCGAACAGCACGGCTACCATCTACCGGTTTGCAGCGACGCGCTCATTGCGCACGGGCTTCTTCTGCGCGTGGGCAGGAAACTGGGCATGCTTGTCGCCCCGGCCGTCAATATGGGGTTCTCCGGCGGCGCTCTGCCCGGCACGATCAACGTGCGGCCGGCCGTTGCGGGACTGCTGGTGAGCGAGGTGGTGAGTTCCCTGGCAACGCAAGGGTTCAAGAACATCTTCATGGTCCTGGGCCATGGGGGCGGCGAACATAGACACGCCATCCAGGACACGCTCGACCAGCTCCTGCGCAGTGGCCCGCTGTTTGACGACGTTATGCTGGTTCTGGCCCCGGTGTGGAAACTCGCGCCCGAGTGGGACCAGGCGATTGCCGAAGGCGACTTTCATGCCGGCTGGCTCGAAACGAGCCTGATCATGGCCCTTGCGCCGGACCTGGTGCAGATGGACCAATTGAAAATGGACGCCCCTGCTTTTGTGGCAGACGTGCGGGCGAATCCGAACAATTTCCTGTGTGCCCGCAAACCTGTCGAACACAAGTTCGTGGTCCCGCGACTGGCCCAACGCGCGGAGCTTCAAGTGGGCGTGGTTGGCGATCCGACACGGGCGTCACGGGAACTCGGCGAGCGAATCGTCACCGAGATGGTTGACCAATGCTGCGACCTTTTCGTGCGCCTGGAGACGGAACGCTCCAGGGATTACAGGGCTGTGGTTTGGGCGCCGGAACCCGTCAACTTGTGATGTCCGTATGCAGCCGGAAGGGAGAGAGGGTGCTGATAGACATTCATACCCATGCGTGGGCAAGTCGCGGTCTCATGGGTCTTGAGGGCCAGCGGTATCTGTGCGCGGATGAACTCATCGAAAAGATGGACGCCGCCGGCATTCACAAGGCCGTCGTCCTGGGTGGGGTCAGCCCGGAGCAGCAGTATTACCTGATTACCGCGGAAGACGTCCTGAGGATGTGCGCGTCATATCCTGAACGGCTCATCCCTTTTTGCGGTCTCGACCCGCGCATGGTGGGGAACGGTCCGGACAGCGATCTTCGCCCCTTGCTCCGGCATTACAGGGACGCCGGCTGCAAAGGCGTCGGAGAATATTTCCCCAACCTGCCTTTTGATGACCCCCTCAACATGAATCTCTTTTCCCAGGTTGCGGAAGCAGGCCTGCCGCTCACGTTCCACATAGGCACGAGCGTCGGGGGCTGTTACGGCTGCTATGATGAGTTGGGACTTCCACGCCTGGAGAAGGTCCTGAAAGAATTTCCGAACTTGAAGCTTCTTGGACACTCGCAGGCTTTCTGGGCGGAAATCAGCGCCGACGTGACCCAGGAGACGCGCGCAGGGTACCCGAAAGGCCCGGTGACGCCCGGCCGGCTTGTGCAGCTTATGCGCGAGTATCCCAACCTCTATGGGGACCTTTCTGCGGGGAGCGGCTACAACGCGCTTGTTCGCGATTTCGGCTTCGGATGCCGATTCATGGAGGAATTCCAGGACCGGCTTCTGTTCGGCACCGACATGGTCTACGTGAAGCAGGAAACGCCCATCGTGGCGTACTTCCAGAAGCTGGCGCGGGAAGAACTCATTTCCCGGGAAGCGCACGACAAGATTTGCTGGAGGAACGCCAACACGTTGCTGGGGCTGGGCACGCGGGGAGATTCCCAAAGAGGAGTGCGATCATGACACTTGACGCATCCGGGGCGGAACCGGTATTCGAGGACGGCTTCTCGTGTCAAGGGCGCTTTGAGATCGAAACGATCTTTGACAGCGTTCCCGAACGAAGGCAGAGCTGGGCGATCAAGATGACGGAGGCTCCGGACGGTCGCCTGCTGATCGCCTGGGGTTCGACCTCGGGCAAGGAAGCCTCGCAAACGAACAAGATTTGGATCGCCTTCTCATCGGACGAGGGCGTCACCTGGAGCAAGGCGCGGCTTTTTGCGGAGATGAATGAGGAAGGCTGGCCGGGTCATCCCTGCCTCTACACGCACACCGACGGGAGGATCTTCCTCTTCTACAATCGCTGGTGTCGCGCGGCGCCGGAGCGTTGGAGGTACAAGGTCTACTGCCAAACATCCGCCAATTCGGGAGAGACCTGGTCCAAGCCCGAGCGCATCGGCGCCGACTGGGAGGACATGGTCCTCACCACCGCCATCCGTCTGCGAAATGGAACGATCCTGCTGCCCGTCTATTGCGATGGGCAGGGCGCCGTAATGCTTTCCAACGACAACGGACAAACTTGGCGGCGCAGGGGGAGCTTTGAGGCATTGGAGCCCGCCATCGCAGAGCTGCGGAACGGTGATCTCTACTGCCTGGTCCGCACCAGGGAAAAGGGCTATCAGTATCAGTGCTGGTCGCATGATGTGGGCCTGACATGGACCAAGCCCGAGCCAAGTCCTTTTGAATCTCCGTCGGCAGTCGGGATCCTGTGGCGTCTTGCCAGCGGCAACCTCGTCTTCGTTTGGAACAAGCAACACACGACGCTTGCGGTCCCGCGCTATCCTCTGTGCGTGGCCATGTCGGAGGATGACGGGAAGACCTGGCCCTATCAAAAGATGATTGAGACCACCTACGGAGAGAAGCAGCTCTCGAACCACGGCGTCTACCAGACCGGCTCCGGTATCATCCTTATGGCGACCAATCACCACCAGGGCACCTGGGATGGGTCCGAACACGGCCGAATTGAGTTGGCGCGTTTTGACGAGGCGTGGATCCGCTCGCGTCTGTCGCCGGACAAGTGGGAAGAGCGTCCGTCCGCTACCGGCGGCATCCGGCTCGACACGCAGGGTGTTCTTCTCGCTTCCGGCGCGCACGCCGGGGACCAGACGCTGCTGGTGAGCAAGTTCGCTCTGCCGCGACGGTGCGTGGTCGAATATGACGTGACCGACGAGGTAAGGGACCCGGAGACGTATAGCGGCCTCTTCCTCGGGTCGCCGCCGTGGGAAGGCGAACCATGGCTGTATGTGGCGCGAGTGGACGGCAAGACGCCGATGGTGGAACTGAGCAGCTCCTCAGCGAACATACCGGCCAAAGAACTCTCGCGCAGCGGGTACTATCGGGCGACTAAGGTGAGGCTTCAGCTTCGGGACGGGCGCGTCTGCTATGAGGACTCCACTGGCGCGAAGAGCGACTGGCTGGACCTTCCGCCGGACCTTCAATGGCCCGCCCGTTGGGGGTTCTTCACTCGCAACGCGGCGGGAAAGCTCCAAGGCAAGATGCGGATCACGCGGGTCCGTGTGACCTGTGCGGGGCCGTGTTAATGTCCTGGCGAGCAGGTTCACGGTGGTCGTGAACCGTCAGTCATTTGGAGCGTTTTGGTCTGCAGGAAAGAAGAACCATGAGAAAGAGCGTAGTCAAGGCGAAACTGGCCCGGAACGAGCCGGTGTTGATAACCGGGCTGATTCTCACCGATCCCTCCGTGTACGAAATGGCCAGTCTGATGGGATTCGACGCCATATGGCTCGACATGGAGCATCATGCGTGCAGCGTGGAGACCGCCAACAACCTGATGCGCGCCACGCGGGTCGGCCGCTCCGACGTCATGATCCGCATGGCCAAGGGGGAGTTCATGCGAATGGGGCGCATGCTCGAGGCGGGCGCCCACGGGATCATGTACCCCCGCTGCGACGACGCTGCGGAAGCCGCCGAAGCAGTGCGCTGGTGCAAGTTCGCCCCCATGGGACGTCGCGGCTTCGACGGCAGCGGCCCGGACCAGCCGTACTGCTCCATGCCGATTGACCGTTACACTGTCGAAGCCAACCGGCAGACCTGGCTGGTGGCGCAACTGGAGGACCCCCGCGCGGTGGACAACGCCGAGAAGATCGCGGCGGTCGAAGGGGTGGACGTGCTCTTCCTGGGACCGGCCGATTTTTCCATCCTCAGCGGCATTCCCGGCCAGTTCGACCATGCCAGCCTCAAAACGGCCACCCGTCGAATCGCCGAGGCTGCGCGCAAGGCGGGCAAGCACTGGGGAATGCCGGTCGGGACGACTGACGATGCCAAGAGGCTGCTCGACCTCGGCGCGCGGTTCATCGCGTATGGCGCCGACATCGTGAACCTCAAGAACGCCTTTGAGCAGATTCAGGAGACCTGCTCAAAATTGGGCTTCCGCTTCGACAACCAGCTCACGGCTCAGTGAGGCTGTGAAATGAACTCGCGCGAGCGCGTTAGAACAACATTGTCACACTGCGTGCCGGACCGGATTCCGCTGGACATCGGCGCCACGGACTCCTCCGGCGTCACCGGCATCGCTTACAACCGGCTTTGCGCGCAGTTGGGCGTGCGCGGACCGACTCGAATCTATGATCCATACCAGCAGTTGGCGCTCGTGGAACCGCCCGTCCTTCAGAAGCTGGAGGTGGATACGGCGCTGCTGCACTTCGAACCTCGCCGATGGAAGAAGTCCACGTTGCCCGACGGAACACCCTGCGACGTGCCCATGCTTTGGAACGAGACCTTCCTGGCGGGCGGGGCTCGCGAGGTCCGCAGCGCCGAGGGGCGGGTCGTCGCAAGGATGCCCGCCGGCGGCTTCTATTTTGAGGCCGGAGACCCTCCACTCGCGCATCTGAGTGCCGCTGCACAGGTGGACCCGGAGGCGTCGTGCATCCTCAATTTCGACCTGCCCGATTTTTCTGATGAGACTTGGAAGGAACGCGCCGCGCGGGCAGAGGCGCTGCACGACACGGGCCGCGCCGTAGTGGGCAACCTCTGCTGCCACTTTCTGGCCGCAGGGCAACAGTTGCGGGGCTATGAGAACTTCATGTGTGATCTGATGGCGGAGAAGTCCCTGGCAAGCGCGATTCTCGACGCGCTCTACAATGCCTATGTTCAGCGGGCTGACCGGTATGTCAAAACGCTTGGCCGACACTTGGATGTCATCCTGATTAATGACGACTTGGGCACCCAGACCGGTCCGATGATTTCGCTCTCGTTGTACCGCGAGATGATCCGTCCTTATCATAAGCGCTTCTTTCGTCATCTCCGAGAGAGATTTGACGGTTTTCTGTTGCTGCACTCCTGCGGCGCCATTGCGGACTTCATTCCCGATCTCATTGACTGCGGGGTGCAGGCGATCAACCCCGTCCAAATTTCCGCCGCTGGAATGGATCCCATTCGGCTCAAGCGTGAATTCGGGAAGGATATCGTCTTCTGGGGCGGCGGATGCGATACGCAGCGAACGCTCAACCGCGGCACGCCGGAGCAGGTCCGCCAGCAGGTGCTGCGGAATGTCTCGGTCTTCGGAGCCGACGGGGGATTCGTGTTCACCCAGGTGCATAATATCCAGGCGGACGTTCCGCCGGAGAATGTAATAGCCATGGTCAAGGCGCTCCGGGAAGCCCACTGAGGCGGAACAGCGCGCTTGTGGCGCATGCCGAACATTTTGGAGGAACTCACCGTGACGAGGCGGCCTGCTGGAAGCAAGGCGGACATCTCTTTGCGGACTCTCAGCAAGGGGCAGATTCAGACCATTCATGCGGCTTCGATGGAGATCCTGGGCCGGACGGGGGTGGCGGTGCATGACGCGGCGGCTGTGGCTCTGCTGAAGAAGGCGGGCGCGTCTGTGGAAGGCGATCGCGTCCGCATGAAACCCGCCCTCGTCGAGCAGGCGCTGGCCGCGGCCCCCAAGAGCATTCAGTTATACAATCGGGCCGGCCAGCCGGCGATGCGCCTCGAGGGCTGGGAGTCGTACTTTGGCACCGGTTCGGACTGCCCCAGCGCCATAGACCCGGAGACGAACCAGCATCGGCCCAGCACGAAGGCCGATGTTGAACGTTTGGCCAGGCTCTGCGACAAGCTCGACAACATTGATTTCATCATGTCCATGGGGATCGCCTCGGATGCGAGCCGCGTGACCAGCTACGTCCACCAGTTCCACGCGATGGTCCGCAACACCTCCAAGCCGGTCGTGTTCACCGCCCATGACGCAGAGGACATGCGCGACATCTTGAGCCTGGCGGAGATTGCGGTTGACGGCGGAGGCAAAGAGCTTGAGGAGCGGCCGCGGTATGTCCACTACAACGAGCCGGTCAGCCCCCTGCATCACACGCCGCAGGGGACGGGCAAACTGTTGTTCTGCGCCGAGCACCGCATCCCGATGATCTACATCGCCAGTCCGATGATGGGCGCGTCCGCTCCGGTCACCATGGCGGGGTGCATCGCGCTGGCGAACGCCGAAGGGCTTTCCGGCTTGGTGATCCATCAGTTGAAGAATCCCGGCGCGCCGTTCGTCTTCGGAGCCGACGCTTCCATCATGGACATGCGGAGGATGATTTACTCTTACGGAGCGCCGGAAATGCAGATGATGGACATTGCCTTCGCCGACCTCGCACACCACTACAAGCTGCCTTTCTTCTGCATAGCTGGCGCCACCGATTCCAAAGTGCTCGATGCCCAGGCGGGGACGGAAATGGCCGCTTCCCTCCTGGTCAGCGCTTTGAACGGCTGCAACCTGATTCACGACGTGGGCTACCTGGAGACCGGACTGTGCTGTTCGGTCGAAAGCATCGCCATGGCGAACGAAATCATCGGCATGGTCAAGCGCTATCGAGCGGGGTTCGAAATCAGCGCCGAGACGCTGGCCCTGGAAGTCATTGACGCCGTGGGCCCACAGGGCGACTATCTGAACCACTCGCATACTCTGGAACATTTCCGCGACGACGTCTGGTATCCGCAGGTATTCGACCGCCGCCAATACGAGGCATGGTCCGAGGCCGGCGGCAAGCCGGTGGATGCCGCGCTACGCCAGAAGGCTCTTGAAGCATTGTCCAAGGCCCGCCCTCAGGCATTCGCTTCGGAGCAAGTCAAGGCGATGGGCCGCGTGCTGTCTCGGCGGGGATAGTTCATTGTTCCGTGTCATGCGGGAATCCTGCGGACGGCAGGGTTGCTGCTCGCACCCCTGCAATTGGGAGGCTGAGGAAAATGAAATTGACGCAAATGATTAACACCGTTGATTCCCACACCGCAGGGGAACCGACGCGGATCATCGTCAGCGGCTTTCCGCCGGTCAAGGGGGCGACCATGGCCGAGCGCATGGAGTACCTGCGGACGAACATGGACTGGCTGAGAAAATCCCTGATGCGGGAACCGCGGGGCCACCGGGACATGTTCGGCGCGATCCTGCTGCCTCCTTTCGATCCTCAGGCCGACACGGCGGCGATCTACATGGACGGCGGGTTGTATTACAGCATGTGCGGGCACGGGTCGCTGGGAATCTGCGGGATGATGGTGGAGACGGGCCGAGTCAAGAGGACGCCGCCCAAGACGACAGTCAGGCTGGAGACCCCGGCGGGGATAGTGGAGGGGACCGTGTTGACCGACCACGAGGGCAATATCCGGGAAGTCAGCCTCGTGGACGTGCCATCGTTTGCCTGGGCCGTGGATAAGGAGATCACGCTTCCCGGCCATGGAAAGATCACTGCGGACATCGTATATAGCGGGAATTTCTTCGTGATCGTGGATCAGAAAGAACTCGGCATTCGCAGCATTGATCCGGAGCATACGACGGACCTCATTGAACTGGGCATCGCCGTGCGGACCGCGGCGAATGAGCAGATCAAAGTTCAGCACCCCGCCATGACGCACATTCGGACCATTGATGTGTGCATGATCACGGCGCCGCCGTCCGGAGTGCACGCGGATGGTCGGAACATCGTGATCCTCGGCGAGGCGCAAGCGGATCGGTCGCCCTGCGGGACGGGCACGTGCGCGAGGATGGCGCTTCTGCACAGGAAAGGGAAGCTGGCAAAGGGGCAGGTCTTCCGGCACGAGAGTTCGATCCGGTCAGTCCTCAAGGGGGAGATCCTGGCCGAGACCAGGGTCGGAACCTTTCCTGCGGTCATCCCGCAGATCAGCTGCCGACCGTTCCTGACGGGATTTCACGCGTTTGTGATTGATCCGGATGATCCGTTTGCGGAAGGGTTCGTCTTGGCCTGAGCGGCGCATGGGAGGGGTCGAACAGCGTCCTCGGCCGTTCTCGCAATGGTGCCGTACCACTGCGGGACATGCTTGACGAAGGGATTTCAATGTGCTATATATCGCCTATTGTATACGAAGTATACAATAGTGCCTTGGCGGTTTCTCTGCCCCGATTCTGCTGGAGGAAACTGAGTGAGTGAGCTACCTGCCTCAAATGCGGTCATCCTATCAGACATGGGTAGGTGCACACCCCCTTCGGCGCTTTCGCCCAAAGCGAAGGCCGGCCATTGGAAGGTGATTCCGTACGAGTTGATGGATGGGACAAAGGGACAATTCATCTGGGCCTCTATGGAAACCGGAGCGCCGGTCGTGAAACTGCCGCTCGGTGTAACGGGTTGGCATGCAATCTTCGTTGGGCTTTACAGGACCGCACACACGCCGTGCCTGTGCTGGCTGAAGCTGGACGGGGACTTGGCGCCGCAGTCACGCATGACCGGTCCCCTTGGCAGGGGTTACTGGGGTATCGAGGAGGTCCTCTACAAGGCTGTCGAGTTGAAAGAGGGCGCGAACCTCCATATTTCACAGCAGTTCCCCTCGACGGCATGGTCGGTGTGGAACAAAGGCGCTCTGGGGTGCGGAGTGGCTTATGTCAAGCTGGTCCCCCTGACGGGCGATGAGATTGCGAGTATCCGCGCGGACCGAAGCGAGAAGTCGAATCGCAGACTCGCCGCAACCTGCGACGGCTTCAGCGGCATTGCGACCTATCGGCTGACGACGGCCGAAGATATCCTGAAGGACATTGAGCTGTTCCGGAATACGGACTTCGGCACCTTGCTTCTGCACGTGGGCGGCTCGGAACAGGTCGGCTACCCATCGCAGTACGGCAGCCAATTCGGGGAGGGGATGGACGATTTCGTAACGATCGATGAGCGGTACTATGCCGAAGCGTGTCGCATCCTGGCGGAAAAGAAACTCAATCCAACGAAGGTGTTGATAGATGGCGCGCATGACATCGGCATGAAGGTGCATGTGGGGATTCGTCCGGCTATGTGGAGTTACTATGAGCCGCTCACGGAGTTCTTCGAATCACCGTTCTACCGAAAGCATCCCGCATGGCGAACGGTGGACCGGGATGGCACACCGGTGGCGCGGATGAGCTGGGCCGTGCCTGAAGTGCGCAGGCATCTGCTGGATATCCTCCGCGAGGCGGTTGGGTTTGGCGCCGACGGAGCGCATATCGTTTTCAACCGCGGCTTCCCGGTGGTTCTCTATGAGCAGCCATTTGTCGCGTTGTTCCAGAAGCAACACGGCGAAGACCCTCGCCAGCTCCCTGAGTGCGACGCGCGAATCACTCAGGCCCGATCCGACATCGTGACGACGTTCGTGAAGGAGCTCCGCATGGTGCTCGATGAGGAGCAGGCTCGGCGGGGGAATGGAAAGCGCCTGGAGATAAGCCTGTGCGTCCTGGCCAACGAATCTGACAACTTGCAGTATGGCCTGGACATACGCCGACTGGTCGAGGAAGGCTTGATTGACGAATTGTACCCGGTCAATCACACAGGCGATTTCGGCTCAGTCAAGCGCGTCTGGGATTTCGAGTTCTTCCAGGACGTCTGCGGGCCGAAAAACGTGCCGGTGTTCCCGACGTACAGCTCTGCGATCATGAACGTGGATAACATGGTTTCCTGGGCGAAGACGACGCTTTCGTTGTACGAGGCGGGTGCGTCCGGAATCGCTGTGTGGGATGTGGCGTCGGAATTGGCGCATCACATGCGCCGATGGTCGGCGGTTTCCCGGTTTGGGCACATCGCCGAACTGGAATCGCTCCAGGAAAAGGGTCTGCCCGACGCTGTGCATATTCCGATACGTCGGCTGGGCGATACCGTGGTGGATACAAGGTACCCTCCATTTTGGGGAGGCTGATGGCGACATGAGAAACATGGCAAAGCAAACGCCGAGAGAGCGGTTCATCGCGGCATTGAATCGGCAGCCGCTGGTTGGGCGCGTGCCCCATTTCGAACTGGTCTTCTTCCTCACGATGGAAGCCTTCGGGATCATCCATCCGTTGCGCAGGAACTATTGTCAGTGGGACCAGATGGAGGAGAAGGAACGACGGTTGCATCGCAATCAGGTGGCGGATACGTACATAGCCACAGCCGAGCGATTTGAGCACAGCGCCATCTTTCTGCATCCCAACCCCGACCGCGTTGAGGAAATGGCGAAGTTGATAGACATCGTGAGAGAGAAATCAGGGGACAAGTATTTCTTGATCATACACGGCGATGCGACTTACGACGTGCCCTCCGGCGACCGGATGCTGGATTTCACTTACCGCATGATTGACGATCCGGAGGGAATGCGAGCGGATGCCAGCGAGAGGGTCGATCAAGCTCTGAAGAACGCAGAGGTGCTTATGAAGCACGGAGGTCTCGACGGTTTCGCCCTTTGCGCCGACTATTGCTTCAATGCCGGGCCGTTCTTGAGTCCTTCGCAGTTCGGTGAATTCATCACCCCTTACCTTGCCAGGTTGATCAAGGGTTACCGTGACATGGGGTTCTACACCGTAAAGCATACCGATGGGAACATCATGCCCATCCTCGATCAGTTAGTCGAGGCGAATCCACACGCTCTGCATTCCATTGACCCTCAGGCGGGGGTGGACATCGCTGAAGTCAAGAGGCGATACGGCAACAGGCTCTGTCTCATCGGCAACGTGAGTTGCGGTTTGCTGGATACCGGAACCGATGAAGAAGTGGTGAAGTCGGCCCGGTATGCGCTGAAAAGCGGCATGCCCGGCGGAGGTTATATCTTCTCGACCAGCAACTGCATTTACGCCGGCATGCGCCTGGCACGGTACGAGCTTATGCTGGATGTTTGGAGGAAGTTCAATGCTGACTAAAGACAAATTGACCGGCCCATGGGCAGGCTTGCCCATCGCGTGGAAAGAGGACGACACCTTCGACGAGGCGGTCTATCGCGATGATGTCGCCAGGTGCTGCGAAGCAGGCGTTCCCGGGGTCTATACCGGAGGGACGACCGGTGAGTTCTATGCCCTTGATTTCGACGAATTCAAGGCCGTCACAGATGCGACACTCCGCGAGTGCCGGAATGCCGGGACTCCGGCTATGATAGGTTGTACCTCCACATTTACTCTGGGGGCCATTCGTCGTGCCCGCTATGCGATGGAGAAGGGCGCTGCTGCCATCCAGATCGCCTTGCCCTTCTGGATGGAGGTTCCCGATTCTGAAATTGTTCAGTTCTTCGCGGAGGTCTCGGAGACGGTCCCAGGCATGCCGATTACCATTTACGAAACCCTGCGTGCCAAGAAGGCCATCTCTCTGGAGTTACACCAGCGCATCCACGAGGCCATTCCCGCCGTGATCGGCGTGAAAAGCAATGAAGGTACTCTGGGAGTCACGAAGGAAGGCTGCGCAGAGATCACCAAACTCTACCATGTTTTCGTCAGTGAGTACGAAATCTTCGAATTAGGCCCCTACGGTGCGATTGGCTCATGCAGCTCTCTCGTTTATATGAACCCACGCATTGTACTGAAGGCGTTCGATCTACTACTGGCAAGGAAATGGGATGAGCTCAAGCCTTACACGGACAAGTTCAGCCGCGTTGTTTTCGAGGGGCTGGCGCCATGCTTCGAGGCGGGGTGCATGGACAGTGCAATCGATCGTATGCTCGGACGCACAGCGGGTTTCCTGAAAACGAGCCTCCGCTGTCGAGCACCCTATCCGCCGTGTACCGACCGCCTGCTTGCCGATTTCAGGACCTGGCTGAAGAACAACTATCCTGAATTCTTGGAGCTGTAGGGAAGAATTATCATGAAGAGGTTCGCACGTTTTGATGCTTTCGAAAGCGAGACCCTCTATCGCGGCGCTTCGGAATAGTATTGGGTAAGAAACAAGTTATGACTCAGGCAATTGACGTCCACGCGCACTATGGCGCCGACAAGAACGGTGCTTCCGAAATGCTCCGGCGGTTCTATTCCGGCGGACTGAACGTTGTGCTGGAACGCGCGCGCCGGGCCGGTACCCTCCTAAGTATAGTCTCTCCTCTGGAGGCATTGATGCCGCGCCACAATGCCGACCCGGTGGCGGGCAACAAACACGCCGCCAAGAAGATCGCGGCAACGAAAGGGACTCTGCAATATGTTGTGGTTGATCCGCTGAAGCCTGAGACATTCGACCAGGCTTCTGAAATGCTTGGGCAACCCCATTGCGTTGGCATCAAGATTCACCCCGAAGAACACGGCTACCCCATTACTCGCCACGGGGAAACAATCTTCAAGTTCGCCGCAGAGCGCCACGCCGTCGTGCAGAGCCACAGTGGAGAACAGAACAGCCTGCCGGAAGATTTCGTCCCGTTTGCGGACCGATTTCCGGAGGTCACTCTCATCGTGTCGCACTTGGGCTGCGGATGGGATGGCGACCCGACCCACCAAGTCCGCGCCATTCAGAAGGCGAAACACAGGAACATTTACACGGACACATCAAGCGCAATGTCCATCACCTCCGGCCTCATCGAGTGGGCGGTGAAAGAAGCGGGGGCGGACCGTATTCTCTATGGGACGGACTCGCCGCTCTATTTCGCGCCCATGCAACGCGCCCGCATCGACAACGCCGATATCAGCGACGCCGACAAGCGCCTGATTCTGAGGAAGAACGCCGAAGCGCTCTTCGGTTTGACAAAGATATTGAAAGGTCTGGAATAGAGACTAAAAGCGGACGTGCGCAACGGCATACGGGCCGGGAGCACAATGGCATGGGCCGAGAAGGACCGGTTTGAGGAGACCTCCAGAGAAAAAGTCGCAGCAATAGTCTCGGCCGCGCGGAACTACAGATACTCAGACCAGGCAATTGGAGATACTCATGCGCAGTGAACTTGCCCGTTTCGATTCGTTGAGCCATGGGACGATCTACCGCACGAAGTCCGGCCTGCAGGGATACTATCCGCGCGTCGTCCGCCTCTCAGAACGTGAACTCCTTGCCTCCTTCGTCGCGGGGACGGCAGTAGAAACGCCGGACAGTCACCCGGTGCTGTCTCGCTCGACCGATGGAGGAGTCTCTTGGGCGCTACAGGGCCCCGTGGATGCAAATCGGCCGCCGAAGTTCGCTCCGACGGAGACAGGTTTCATCAGCCAGGACTTCGATGGAACGCTCATGTGTCTGGGAGGCCGTTGGCTCGTGGACCCCGAGAGTCCGGACTTGCCGCTCGTCAATCCCAAGACGTCCGGAATGCGGGACAACCAGATAGTGCTGCGGCGCTCCTCGGATGGTGGAAGGTCATGGAAGCCGGCGGAGATTCTTCCCAAGCCGCGGCCAACGCCGCTGGAATTGCCCACCGGAATGATGGCGCTCCCGGACGCCAGGAACGGACTCTCATGCACTACGTGGCCAGGATGGAATGGCGCGGGCCTCTATGGCCATCGGGTACTGTTCGTCACCTCCGCAGACAGGTGCAAGACATGGGGAGAGCCTGTGCCCGTGTTCCAGGATACCAGCGACCGGATTGGCTATTGGGAAGCGAGAATAACACCGATCCCGGAAGGCGGCCTTCTGGCCACCTGCTGGGCGCATGACCAGAGTTCCGACAAGGACCTGCCCAATCACTTTGCCGTGAGTCGCGACGGAGGGAAGAGATGGACTGCTCCCATGCCAACCCCCGTCATGGGCCAAACCGGATGGCCGCTCTGGCTGGGAGGAGATCGGGTACTCTTCGTTTACAATCATCGGCGCTCTCCCGTAGGCGTGCGAGCGCAGATTGCGCAGCTTGACGATACGACTTGGACCACGCTGTATGACGCGGAAATATGGTCTCCCCAGGTCCAAACCGAAAGCTCCATCTCCAAACATGACTATGCTGTAACTAGTTTCCAGTTTGGAGCTCCGTCGGCAATCAGGCTGGATGAGGGAATCATTATGGTCATCTACTGGTGCGTCACGGAGGGGCGGGCGGGAATTAATTGGTCGCGTATCCAGTTGTATCTGTAAGGATGGCAAGGGCTTGGATCGTCTCAGAAGACTCCGAAATAAGGCTTGACAATCGGCGTTCCACGGCGTATTGTATACATGGAGTACACCGTATATTCCACAGGACAGAAGCTATGCTACAGACGCGAACAGCCAATCTGCACGAGAAATATGCCATCGAATATCAGTCCGACAGGGCCTATGAGACTCTGCGGGAGGCCATTCTCACGGGTCGCTTCAAGCCGGGAACGCAACTCAATGAGCGAGTCATTTGCGAAATGTTCGAGTTGAGCCGGACTCCCGTGCGACATGCTTTTGCCAGATTGACCTCGGATGGGCTGGTAGAACAGGTACGGCACGTCGGCGTTTTTGTGCGCAAACTCGGCCCGGAGGAGGCGATTCGGCTGGCGGAAGTCCGGCGCGCCATTGAGGCCGGCGCAGCAGCTTTGGCCGCCGAAAAGGCCGACAGAGCTGCTGCCGACAACCTGATCGAACTGGCGAAACTGGCGGACGAAGCCGCGCGCACCGGGACGGATGAGGAATTGTTGAACTGCGAGATCCAATTTCACCGGCAAGTGATTGCGTGCTCCGGGAACAGCGAAATGGAGCGCCTCTTTGACGGTCTCCACGCCCTCTTCCTGACGCTCCCAATCAACGGCAAGCCCGGTCGTGGCCCGGCAAGGGTGGGCACCCACACGGAAGTTGCCGAGGCGATTGCTCGGGGCGACCCCGTGCAGGCATTTCGCGCGATGTGGAGCCACACGGAAATGGCATCTGCGAGCTGGCAGCGGATGGTGAAGGACTCCGCAGCAGTCTCCGGGTGAGACTGTGTTTTGACAGAAAGGAGGCCATGCGGCTGAAGAGGTCCGGAGACCACCGGCGGTCGGCTATGACCGTAAGCGGCTTCCGGAACAGGGGGTTGGGCGACCTTTGGCGTCGCTCGGCTCGTCGGCGGGGCGTTTTCCGCAACGTGGAGCCCCGGCGTGAAGACCTTTGTTGGAGGAGGGTCTGGAAGGGGAGTGCTAGTGTGTCTGACCCTGATAGGACTATGCTTGACTGTTGTCTTATGTAAGGAGAGACGCATGGAACGGAGATTGAATGACGCCTTCTACCGCGCCTTCACATTGATCGAACTGCTAGTGGTGATTGCGATTATAGCAATTCTTGCCGGGATGTTGCTACCGGCTCTGGCGGCGGCGAGGGAGAAGGCGCGGCGGACCGCGTGCCTGAACAACCTGAGCCAGATGTCGAGGGGACTGGAGAGCTACTGCAGCGACTACGGCCAGTATTTCCCCTCCTCGCCGGCGTGGGGCGGCGGGCCGTTCCGGGACACCTGCTGGACCCAGGGGGGTACGAGCGTGAATCAGGGCTTTTTCACGACGATCAATCCTAAAGCACAGGGCATCTATGTTAAGACCGGCTGTTGGAACGCCCCGCTCGATTGGCAAATGACCGCCCCCCCATCAGCTAGCCAGTGGACGGCGGCCTATCCGTGGGCCGTTCCGGCCTACAACTGGCGCACGATCTTTGGCGGAACGCCGTGCCAGTCTACCTCGAATCTCTGGGACCCGGGTCCCTGGGCTCCATCGAAGGGCTACCTTCAGTCTGCCCCTATCGGCTTGGGTAATCTGATCGCGGGCGGATACGTGCCCGACGCGCGGACCTTCTTCTGCCCGACCGTCGGCGGCAGTATGCCGGCGCTGTTCACCATCGCCAACCTCGGTTCGCCCGTCGGCGGGGCCGCCGCGGCAACCAGCGAGGCGGACATGAAGAAGATCGGCGGGTTCGATGCCGATTCCATCATGTACGGCGATTGGAGTTGGCTCGGCGGCGGAAACGCATGGAACTGGTACATCCAGAAGGCCACGGCGCTCTTCAGCAACTACAACTACCGCGGCATCCCGACCTTCACCAACGGCCACCCGGCCGACATCCCCAATGCGGCGAGTTCAGGGGCGGATGGTCGCGTTGATACAGCCTCGCAGGTCATTCTGAAGTGGACGAAACCGCAGCATCGGGTCAGTATCGGCGCGCCGATGTTCAAGACGCAGAAGGAACTGGGCTCGCGAGCTCTCGTGACGGACTCCTTCTCGCGCTCCGACCATTATCCCGTGACGCTCGTGGCGGGGGCGGCGCAGTACGCGCACCGGGACGGCTACAACGTGCTCTACGGCGACTGGAGCGCCAAGTGGTACGGCGATACACAGCAGCGCATCATGTGGTGGCCCGTGTCGTCCGTAGGCACCTGGGAGTGGGATTCGTCACTCTCGATCAGCGTCTCCGGCCTCGGCCGCTGGGCGGAGCTTGCCACACCGACCACCTTTGGGCCTTACGACTCTGATTCCCGCGCGAAGCCGACGACGATCTGGCACACCTTTGACATAGCAAACGGCGTGGATGTGGAGTAGGTTGCGTCAGGACGGAACGACACCGGGCCGACGCCCGAGGGTGTTGGCGTCGGCCCGGGAACTTTGAAAGAAAGGGGTGAGGCAGAAGAATGCGGAATGCAGGTCGGTGTCGGGCCTAAAGTGTTGGGCGTTTGGGCGGGGAACTTTTCCCCACCCTCGATTTCCAACCGCTGGTTCTATTTCTCCAGAGGTCTGGATATGTGGAACAAATTGATAAACGCAGGAGAAGGCACTATGCGAAGGCTTCTGAGCGCCTTCACATTGATTGAACTCTTAGTGGTGATTGCGATTATAGCAATTCTCGCCGGGATGTTGCTACCGGCTCTGGCGGCGGCGAGGGAGAAGGCGCGGCGAACCGCGTGCCTGAACAACCTCAGCCAGATGTCAAGAGGCATGGAGAGCTACTGCGGCGACTACAGCCAGTACTTCCCCTCCTCGCCCGCCTGGGGCGCCGGGCCGTTCCGGCAGACTTACTGGGCCCAGGGGGCCACAAGCGTGAATCAGGGCATCTTCAGGGGGCGCGATCCGGCGTGGGGATCAGAGCCGGATGCGGGATTTGTGAAGACCGGTGCGTTCAATTCCCCGAACGGCACTGGAACCCTCGCCACTTGGGAGATGTCCTGTCCATGGGCCTCGCCGACCTGGAACTGGCGCACGATCTTTGCCGGAGTGCCGGACCGGCCTGGCACTTCTGACTTGTGGGATTCCGGCCACGGTCTATGGAAGGGCGAACTTCAGGCTGCCCCTATCGGTTTGGGTAATCTGATCGCGGGCGGATACGTGCCCGACGCGCGGACCTTCTTCTGCCCGACCGTCGGCGGGAGCATGCCGGAACTATTTACCATCTCCAACTTGGGTTCGCCCGTGGGCGAGGCCAAGGCCGCAACCAGCGAGGAGGACATGAAAACGGTCGGTGGGTTCGACGCCAAGTCGCTCATGTATGGCGACTATACATGGCTCCATCCATCAAATGGCGGATGGAACTACTACATCCAGAGGGCCGCCGTGGTTTTGAGCAACTATAACTATCGCGGCATTCCGAATTTTTTCAACAGCTATCCTGCCGGAATCCCATTGGTAGGCACCGGAGGCATTGGGGATGGCCGCGTTGATGTGGCCCCGCAGGTCATTCTGAAGTGGACGAAACCGCAGCATCGGGTCAGTCTGGGCGCTCCCATGTTCAAGACGCAGAAGGAACTGGGCTCGCGCGCCCTCGTGACGGACTCCTTCTCGCGCTCCGACCACTATCCCGTCGTACTCACGCCGGGCGCGGCGCAGTACGCGCACCGGGATGGCTACAACGTGCTCTACGGCGACTGGAGCGCCAAGTGGTACGGCGATACGCAGCAGCGCATCATGTGGTGGCCCGTGTCGGGCATAGATAGCTGGGATTGGGATTCATCCCTCTCGCCTAGCGTCGCCGGCCTCGGCCGCTGGGCGGAGCTCGCCACACCGACCACCTTTGGGCCTTACGACTCTGATTCCCGCGCGAAGGGGACGACGATCTGGCACACCTTTGACATAGCAAACGGCGTGGACGTGGAGTAGGTTGCGTCAGGATGGAACGACACCGGGCCGACGCCCGACCGTATTGGCGTCGGCCCGGTGCTACCCTGAACCCCGCAGCGGTCAAGTGTGGCTTCAGGTCGCGTGTGTGTTGCGGCGCGAGCGCGCTTCCGGATACATGGACCTGTCTTGTGCGCCGGGGGCGTCTCGTCGGCTGTGGGGGAAATGGAATCCGGGTGAACTGACATGGTGAGGAAATCAGGGAGCGCTGGAAAGGGCATCATGCAAGGGTTTGTGGGCGTCCTCCGCCACGCCTTCACGTTGATCGAACTGCTCGTGGTGATTGCGATCATAGCCATTCTCGCCGCGATGCTCCTTCCGGCCCTGACTGCGGCGCGGGAAAAGGCGCGGCGGACTGCGTGCCTCAACAACCTCAGCCAGATGTCAAAAGGCCTGGAAAGCTACTGCGGCGACTACGGCCAGTACTTTCCCTCCTCGCCGGCGTGGGGCGCCGGGCCGTTCCGGCAGACCTGCTGGTACCAGGGGGTCACGAGTACGAACCGCGGCATCTACAGCGCCCTCAACCCATCCTCCGGCATCGAGGAATATGTTGCAAACGAACCGTTCTTTCTGCCGTGGTTCTGGTATGAACCGTACGAGTACGCTGACCCGAGCGGTTGGACGGGCGTCTATCCGTGGGCCGCGCCAACCTGGAACTGGCGCACGATCTTCGCCGGGAAGCGCCTGTTTTCGCTTTCCCGATGTCATTGTCAGTGGTTCGGAGACCTTGGCCCTGCCGGGTCGCTCAACTGTTCCCCGATCGGGCTGGGCTATCTGGTCCAGGGCGGATACGTGGGCGACGCACGGACCTTCTTCTGCCCGACGGTCGGCGGCAGCATGCCGGAACTGCAGGTCATCAGCAACCTGGGTTCGCCGGCGGGCCAGACGAACGCTGCGAAGAGTATTGGCGACATGCAGCGGATTGGCGGGTTCGACGCCAAGTCCATCATGTATGGCGACTGGACATGGCTCAACTCGGGATACGGATGGAATACCTACACGAATCGAGGAGCCGCGCTCCTGAGTAACTACAACTATCGCGGCATCCCGACCTTCTTCAACGGCAGCCCGGCCGAATTTCCGGGCGTATCGACCGGCGATGGCCGCATTGATACAGCCCCGCAGGTCATTCTGAAGTGGACGAAACCGCAGCATCGGGTCAGTCTTGGCGCTCCCATGTTCAAGACACAGAAGGAACTGGGCTCGCGCGCCCTCGTGACGGATTCCTTCTCGCGCTCCGACTGCAACCCCTGTGTCCCCACGGCGGGCGCCGCGCAGTACGCGCACCGGGATGGCTACAACGTGCTCTACGGCGACTGGAGCGCCCGCTGGTACGGCGATCCACAGCAGCGCATCATGTGGTGGCCCGTGTCGAGCATCAGTATTGATGTGGACGCGGGACACTCGCTCAGCGTTGCGGGTCTCACCCGCTGGGCGAACCTCGCCACTCCGACCACTTGGGAACCTTACGACGATGACTCCCGCGCCAAGGGGACGACGATCTGGCACACCTTTGACGTGGCGAACGGCGTGGATGTGGAGTAGGTTGCGTCAGGACGGAACGACACCGGGCGGCGTCCGATGGTCAGGTGCGCACAGCGCACCGCGTTGGCGTCAGCCGGGCGTTCCCCGTGAAACTGGTCGCGGTCAAGTTTGGCTGCAAGCCCGTGTGCGTGTTGTGGCGCAGGGGCGTCTTCGACGTGGTGCTCTGTCGCGGTATACTGTTGCGGTATACCGCAACCTGACCGCGACCTGGCCGTGCGCACCTGAAGTGCACGGGATTAGTCGGCTTTTTGGAATAGGGAGCCATGAAATGGGTGGTGTCAAGAAGGTGCTGGCAGGGGCTGCGCTCGCGGTTGTCATCGTGGTGGCCATTGTGTTTGCAGTGAAGGGGGCTCGGAAAGGCGCGCCGAAGCCGCCGGCCTTTGTGATGGACTACGACGTAGAGAGAGTAGACCAGGAGAGCCACAAGGTGATCACGCTGAGCGGCCGGAAGTGGGAAGAGCTCGGCGCAAAAGACGGCAAATACAAGAACCCTGACACCGGCAAATACACGATGGTCCTGTCAATGCTCTGCGCGTCCTGCGGCGGGAAGATTCCCGCGCACGAGGTCTACGCCAACAGCTCATTGCAGACACCCGAAAATTGGGCCAAGGCTTACAACGAATACATGTGTCCCCTGTGCGGCAAGCACGCCTTGCCGCCGCCCCGGCCCGTGCCGACGGGCGGGCCGCCCTCCGCGCACCCGCCGGCTCGTTGAACAGCCCCGGGATGATCAGCCGACTTCAGAAAGCATAATGTAGCAATGGGTCAGTTGCGAGGGGGAAAGGGCCGCAAGGTCCCCTGTAACCCTGAGCACATTCGTTTCATTCAGCGCAAACTCCGCGAAGGGCCGTTCAATGAACCTGGGTCAATTGTGCGAAAGATTCTTCGCTGCGTTCAGGATGACACCCCCGCGTAATTGACGCATTACGTAGTGCAATCCACTTGCGGTGCGACCAACCGGACGCCGGAAGGGATAACCCATATTGTCGAGACAGGAGGCGTGGCTATGTGCGCAATGAGAAAGACCATGTGGGCCTGGTGTCTGACGTTGGGCGCGTGCGTGCTGGCGCTCTGCGCGGGGGCCTACGGCGCTGAGAAGGACTTGGGCCTGGTGCTGCATTATGACTTGAACGAAGGCACGGGGGCGGTCGCGAAAGACCGGAGCGGCAACAAGAACGACGGCAAGATGGTCGGGGGCGCAAAATGGGTCAAGGGCGCCTACGGCTCCGCGCTCGAGCTCAACGGCACGGACGCGTACCTGAATTGCGGCGCGGCAGAAACTCTGAATATCGCTTCAGGCGGGACCCTTTCGGTCTGGTGCTATCCGTATGCCGCGCAGGGGGGTATCGTCTACTGGGGCACCGGCGCGAATTGGCCGGACGAGCGGCTCATGCTCGCGATATATAACGGGGTCATTGGCTGTTTCGCGGACGGGAAACAGCATCAGATCGTTCGTGGATTCGGAGACCTGAAGCCCAGGGAATGGGTCCATCTGGCGATAACCTTCGACGGCAAGACAGTGTCCATGTATCGCGACGGTTTACGCAGAGGGGATCCTGTGCCTCAGCTCGCCCCCCCCGTGATAAAGGGAGTCCCGCTCTGGATAGGACGCAGCATAGGCCTGGGACAGGACTATTTTCGCGGCGCGATAGACGAGGTGCGCATATACAATCGGCCTCTGTCCGCCCAGGAGATATTCGCCACCTACAAGGCGGAGGCTGCGGCCAGGAATAAGGACACCTCATGGTTTGCGAAGTTCGAGCAGGGTCAGATCACCCATTACGTAGAACAGTTCGTGCCCGTCAAGCCCGTCATAACGCTGCCCGGAGAAGAGATGGCGGTCAAGGTGGGGGCCTCCGGCGAGATACAGATTGACGCCGGGACCGATTCATACCTTGTCGAAAGCTGCTTTTCCTATCCGGGACCCAAGGCCGGATGGAACGGCCTTCCACGCAAGTTTGATCAGGAAGGCTATCCGGGAGTCGGTTCCCAGGCGGATGCCGAGCCCGCCTGGGCGCCGAGCGTGAAGCGGGTCTCAGCCGATACGGTCAGCGTCGAGGCCGAGGGGAAATGTTACCGGCTTCAGCGCACGGTCAGGGTGCAAGACGCCAAGGTGGTCTTCGAGGATACGTTCACCAACCTGCGCGAAGTTCCCACCGGCATCATCGTCCGTCATGGGATAACCGCTCCGAGCGACTTCCGTGAACGCTTCTCGTTGAGCCTGGAAGTGGCGTGCAACCCGATGGTCTACCTGACCGGGCCGCATAGCAGCCTCGGCGTGGTCATGCAGGACGATGTCTCTCGTCTCCGCTTCCGACCGGAGATGGGGTCCTCGCTCAACCATTCCGGCGTGCAAATCAACCGATTTGCCCTGGACAAAGGCAAGAGCTACACGTTCTCCTGGGCCATCTATGTGGTCAAAGAAGGCCGGGGCTACTTCGACTTCGTCAACCGCGTGCGCCGGGACTGGAACGCCAATTTTACCGTGCAGGGCGCGTTCCGTTTTGGCTACCTTTTCCCCGAAGGGGATGACATCAAGTTCTATTTCACGTCCGGCAACAAGACGTTCTATCTCAACCAGGTGTTGAAAGCCCCGGGCGAATTCAAGGACTACCTGGAATGGCAAGGCGGCAAGATCATCGCCGTGGCTCCCTGGCTGGACTACGACCCGGGCGCCATGGATCACGTGGTAAGCCGCGGAGAATACAAGGAGATGATGCAGGGATTCCTCAGCGTCGTCAAGCAGGTTGCCCCGAACATCCGAGTCATCGGCTGCATTGAGACGCCGTTTGCAACAATCCATCCTGACCAGATCAAGGACGGCGACAAGCTTCCCGGGATCAAGGTTGGGGACCCCACCGGTCTCGCGGAGTTGACGCCGGAGCAGGTGAAAATCATTGATCAGGCCAACCTGCCATGGAAGGACAGCTTCATCTGCGATGCCGACGGAAAGCTATTGCTTGAGTCTTATTCCAGGGGCGGAAAAATCGTCGCCCCGGCTATCATGGTCTATCCGGCGGTTGGGAACTATCACTACGAATTCATGATGGGACAAGTCAAGTTTCTTATTGAAGAAGTGGGCATGGATGGCGTCTACTTCGACATGTTTTCTGTGGGTCGGAGGGACTACCGGCGTTGGGATGGCCTCAGCGCGGATATTGACTTCATGACGGGCGAAATAGGGGCAAAACACACGGATTGCAGCCTGGCAAGCATTCAGGCCAGGGTGAACCTCATCAATTACCTGACGTCGCGCGGAAAGATCGTCATCGCCAACTTCTATTCCACTTCCAAGGAAGAGCAGTCTCTGCCGGTCAACCGGTTTGCGGAGACAGGGGGGTTCGATCCGCTGAGCTGGGCAGATGGCACCGAGCCGCCGGCAGTCAACTATATGTTCTACGGCCACCTGAACAGCCCGATCGGTCTGGGAGTCAGGAGCGGCCCGGGGGATCCCGCCCGAAGTATTATGAAGGCCCTGGTGACCTATCTGCGACACGGCATGCTCTTCTATTACGGCGATTCCGGCCCGGCCGAGCCGCCCATGACGAGTGAGAACCGCGACGTGTTCGGCGTGGTCAAACACATGTTTCCCATCACTCCAATTGAGCTTGGTGAGGGATTCATCATCGGCAAGGAGCGAATCCTGACCGCCATTTCGCTCAATCAGTTGTGGAAGAAGGAGGGGAAGCCGGAGGTCATGTTCTTCGACATGGCCGGCCGGAAGACCGACGCCGCGGACCGGTATGAGGTCAAGCCGGAGAACGGGCAGTGGCGGGTGATCCTCAAGCTGAAGGACTGGAGTGAGATCGCGGTTGTTGAGTAACCACTTGCACAAGACAATCAGCGGAAAAGGAGTCCGTGTCCAATGGCGTCACGCAAGGAAATAAGAAGCCGCAAGCGACGGATCATCTGGAACAACGACGGCGATGATCTGTGCATCACAGCCAACTATAACTCTCCCGGCGCAGAGTGGACATTGCCGGGGAAAGAGCCGTTTTACGCGCACTTCCCCAAACGTTTTGAGACGGTGGACGACTTTCTGCGCATCCGCATGAAGGGCAAAATAGAAGGCACGCAGGTAGACACCATCTTCTACCAGGGATATACGTCCACGCCGAACTGGGAGTTCCCATCGGAAAACACGAAGGCACTGGGGCCCGACCCACTGAGACATGTAGTGGACTACGCCCACTCGAACAATATGGAGTTCTTCTACTCCATACGCATGAATGACATCCACCATGCGGTGCATCAGGGAACCTTTATGTGGGCGAAGTTCATGGTCGAAAATCCGCACTTGCTTCAGGGCAAAGTGGACCGAGAATGGTTTGACGAGAAGGTCCTTCCGTGGGTGCGCGGGGAAACCGAGAAACACCCGTTGACCGACGCGTTGGAGGCCGGGAGGAGACTGCTTGTTCCGTACGAGGGCAGAAAGCCCAGTGACTTCCGCACGTGGGCTGCCTACGATTGGGGCCGCCGAGAGGTGCGCGACTACTTCCTGGGGGTGGTTAAGGAGGCATGCCGCCGGTATGACCTGGATGGGATCGAGTTGGATTGGAGCCGCACGCCGCCATTTTTCAAGACGGAATATCGCGCGAACGCCCCGGTGATGACCGACTTTGTGCGCCAGGTGCGCCTGTGGCTCGATGCGTGGGGACAAGAGCGGGGCAGACCGGCGCTTTTGGCTGTTCACGTGCCCGACTCGCCGGTCGACTCGCTCAATGTCGGGCTCGACGTCCGCATGTGGCTTCAGGAAGGGCTCATTGATATCGTCATCGGCGGATTCGGCGGCAGGCCCTTCACGTGCGCTATCAGCGAGTGGGCGCGTGTGGGACATGAGCACGGAGTACCGGTCTACGGCTGCATCGAGAATGGCCTGCCCTATCAGGCCAAAACGGAGGTTGTCCGCGCTACGGCACAGCGCTATTTTGACGCAGGAGCCGACGGCGCAGCCATGTACGACCATTTCTATGAAGTGAGCGTTCTTCCCCCAGGCAACCCCGGCGTCGTGTGGCCGCAGCCATCGAAACCGAAGGTCCTTTACGAAATCGGCGACCCGGCCGGACTGCGCCGGCTGGACAAGACCTACTGCGTGGACACATACGGCGGGCTGGCCGGCCTTCCCGTGCGGCTGAGCACCGAGTCCGGTCCTTCCAGAACGCGGCTCACCTTCGAGATTGCGGAGGACCCGGCGGAAGCATCCCACGTCATCTTGCAGGCGCAGTGGGCCGCCGACACGGACATCCGCCGCGTATCGCTTTGCCTCAACGGCGCCCCCGTTCCAGGCGGCCGACCGTTCGTGCAGGAGAACGAGAGCGACGATCAGAACTGGTACGCCCATGAGGCGACCTCCCTTCGCAAAGGCCTCAACACATTGGAAGTTACCGCACAGCCGTCAGACGGCGGGGCGGACAAGCTGCTGCTCAAGCAGGTGCGCGCGGCGATCCGTTATGCTCGATAGCTGATTCATGATCCAAATGGGTGAAATCGCGGTTGTTGAGTAACCACTTGCAAAAAACAGTCAGCGCAAGAAGAGGCCGTATCTGATGACATCGCGCCAGGAAATGAGAAACCGCAAGCGACGGATCATCTGGAACAACGACAGCGCCGATCTGAGCGTGACGGCGAACTACAACACCCAAGGCGCCGAATGGGGAGCGGGAAAACCCGGGTACGAGCACTTTCCCAGCCGGTTCGAATCCGTGGACGACTTTCTCGGGGTGCGTATGAAGGGAAAGTTGGAAGGCACTCAGGTGGACAGCATCTTCTATTTGGGATACTGTTCGATGCCGAACTGGGAATTTCCGACGGAAAACACGCGCCTCATCGGCCCGGACCCCCTCAAGCACGTGGTGGACTATGCCCACTCAAACGGCATGGAGTTCTTCTACTCCCTCATCATGAACGACATCCACCACGCAGTGCATCAGGGGACCTTTATGTGGTCGAAGTTCCGGTTGGAGAACCTGCACCTGCTCCAAGGCAAGGTAGACCGCAAATGGTTCGAGGAAGAGGTCCTTCCGTGGGTGCGCGGGGAAACCGACAAGCATCCGTTGACCGATGCGCTTGAGGCCGGGAGGAGATTGTTTGTTCCATACGAGGGCAAAAGGCCCGGCGACTTCCGCACGTGGGTTGCCTACGACTGGGGCCGCCGAGAGGTGCGCGACTACGTCCTGGGAGTGGTTAAGGAGGCATGCCGACGGTATGACTTGGAGGGGATCGAGTTCGACTGGGGGCGCACGCCGCCGTTCTTCAAGACGGAACATCGCGCAAACGGGCCGGTGATGACCGATTTTATGCGCCAGGTGCGCCTGTGGCTCGACGAATGGGGCCGGCAGCGCGGAAGACCGGTGCTCCTGGCGACCCGGGTGCCGAACTCGCCGACCGAGTCACTCGACCTCGGACTGGACGTTGGCATGTGGCTCCGCGAGGGTCTGATCGACATCCTGGTCGCCGGCTTAGGCAGCAGGCCGTTCTCCTATCCGCTCGGCGAGTGGGTGCGGATGGGACACGAGCACGGAGTTCCGGTATACGGCTGCATTGAAAACGGGTTGCCGGGACAGGCCAAGAAGGAGGTCATCCGCGCCACGGCGCAACGCTACTGGGAGACTGGCGCGGACGGCGTGTACCTTTACAATCACTTCTACGAGAAGAGGGTAGACGTCGCCATGCTTGGATGGCCCGCCCGGGCGCCGCAGGATACCCTGTACGACATCGGCGACCCGGCCCGGCTGCGTCGCTTGGACAAGACCTATTGCGTGGACACATACGCCGGGCTGGCCGGGCTTCCCGCGCGGCTGAGCACGGAGTCCGGTCCTTCCAGAACGCGGCTCACCTTCGAGATTGCGGAGGACCCGGCGGAAGCATCGCACGTCATCTTGCAGGTGCAGTGGGCCGCCGATACGGACATCCGCCGCGTATCGCTTTGCCTCAACGGCGCCCCCATCGCAAGCGGACGGTCGTTCGTGCAGGAGAACGAGAGCGACGATCAGAACTGGTACGCCCACGAGGCGACCTCCCTTCGCAAAGGCGTCAACACGCTGGAAGTCACCGCACAACCCTCGGATGCCGGCGCGGACAAGTTGTTACTCAAGCAAGTGCGTGCGGCGATCCGTTATGCCCGATAGCCGGCCTATGGCCATCAACCGGAAAGGAGAGAATCACATGCGCACATCGTTACCCCGCTTCTTCGTTGCGCTCGCCGCGTGTCTGATCTCGGCAGTTGCCCTGGCGCAGACGGATCCGAAGCTCGTGCTGCACTACGATTTTGACGAGGGTTCTGGCGTTATCGCGAAGGACAAGAGCGGCAACGGCCTGGACGGCAAGATCGTCGGCGCGAAATACGTTCGCAGGGGGGACGGGTATGCCCTCGCGTTCGACGGCTACGGGTGTGTGCAGATTCCGAAGAGCGCGCTCCTCGATGCCTTCGGCAAACCCGGCCAGAGCTACACGATCGAGTTCCTGTTCAAGAGTCCGGGTGGCGACGCCCAGTCGCTCACGGAGAAATGGCCGAAGAGCAACGTGTCTTATCCGTGGGCGATCCGCGGCCCCCTTCCGAATGGCCAGGTTGAGTTCGCTACCTATGACGTCAAGACCGGCACATCCATCATGGCCACGTACACCGATCCCGCCACGAAGAACAATCAGTGGCACCACCTGGCTGCGGTGCGGGACATGGAGAACGGCTACCTCTGGATTTACGTAGACGGCCTGCCGGGGCGGCATGGCCGCGACGACCTGAAGGATAAGGACATCTCCAACGATGGACAGGTCTGCCTGGGCGCGCGGAATTACTCCACGCAGATTGACTACGGCGCGATGACGGGGCAACTGGATGACGTGCGCATCTATGCGCGCGCCCTGACCGCCGAAGAAGCGAAGACGCGCGCCGCTATGGCCGCGCTTCCCGCCGCGGCAACAGTGAAGGACGCCGGCCCTGTCTTGCAGTACGACTTTGACGAGGGGGCCGGCGCGGTCGCGAAGGACAAGAGCGGCAAGGGGCTGGACGGCAAGATCATCGGCGCGAAATACGTTCGCAGGGGGGACGGATATGCCCTCGAGTTCGACGGCAACAGTTGCGTGCAGGTCCCGAAGAGCGCGCTCCTCGATGCCTTCGGCAGACCCGGCCAGAGCTACACGATCGAGTTTCGCTTCAAGAGCCCAGGCAGCAGCGCCCAGTCGCTCACTGAGAAGTGGCCGACGAGCAGCGTGCCCTATCCGTGGGCGATCCGCGGCCCTCTTCCGGATGGCAAGGTTGAGTGTGCGATCTATGACGCCAAGACGGGTGGGGCGGTCCTGGCCACCTACACCCATCCCGCCATGAAGGACAACGAGTGGCATCACCTGGCCGCGGTGCGGGACACGGAGAAGAGCAACCTGTGGATCTACGTGGACGGCATGCCGGGGCGGGGTGGCTATGACAGCCTGAAGGATATCGACATCTCCAACGATGGACAAGTCTGCATCGGCGCACGGAGTTACTCCACACGTATTGACTACGGCGGGATGGTGGGGCAACTGGATGATGTCCGCCTCTATGCGCGCGCCTTGACCGCGGAAGAGGTGAAGAGCCATGCCGGCATGGCCGCGCTTCCGCTGCACCGGGACATTGAAAGCGCCGACATTGTCGAGGAGTTCAAGCCGGTCACCCCCGTGGCGACACTCCGTGCGGGCGCAATGACCGTCAAGACCGGTGCGGCCGGCGCGGTGCAGATTGACGCAGGGGCGGATTCGTACGTGGTGGAAAGCTGCTTTAGCTATCCCGGCGACGACAACAAGATCGGCTGGAACGGCCTTCCCCGCCGGTTCGACCAGCCGGCGTATCCCGTCGTCGAGTTTCAGGGCGGCGCAGAGACTTTGTGGAAGCCGACGGTCAAGCAGGTCTCCGCCGACACCCTCTCGGTCGAGGCGCAGGGCAAGTACTACCGGCTGCGCCGCACGATTACGGCGCGCAACGGAAAAGTAGATTTCGAGGATGAGCTGACCAACCTCGCTACGACGCCCACCGGCGTCGTCGTGCGCCACGGCATCACCGCGGACAAGGACTTCCTGGAGCGGTTCAATCCGGGCTTGGAAGTGCCCGCCAACCCGACGGTCTTCCTGCGGGGACCGCGGCGCAGCGCCGCGCTGGTGATGAACGACAACGTTTCGCGCCATCGCATCCGGGCGGCGCTGGGCGCGTCGAAGAACCATTCCGGCGTCCAGATACAGCGCTTTGCGCTGGACGCGGGGAAGAGCTACACCTTCTCCTGGTCGGTCTACGTGATGGAGGAGGGGCAGGGGTACTTTGACTTCATCAACCGTGTCCGTAACGACTGGAACGCCAATTTCACGATAGACGGCCCATTCACGTTCTGCTACCTCCGGCCCGAGGGGGACGATATCAAGTTCTATCTCATTTACGGACAGAAGAGTTTCTACGTCAACCAGGTCCTGAAAGACCCCGCCGAGTTGCGGGAATACATGAAGTGGCGCGGGATAAGGATCATCGAGGTGTCGCCGTGGTTGGACCATGACCCGGGGGCCATGGACCACGTCGTCACGTGGGACGAGTACCGGGCGATCATGCGCAAATTCCTCCCGGCATTCCGTAAGGCCGCGCCGGAAGTGCGCGTGCTGGCGAGTATCGAGACGGACTGGATCTCGTTCCGCCGCGAGGAGATTAAGGACAGCGATCGGATTCCGGTCGCCGACCGCACCCAGCCGGGCGGGCCGAGCCTGGTCGTTGAGCTTGAACCCGACGTCAGCCGACTCATTGAAGATTCCTTTCCGGCCTGGAAGGACAGTTGGGTCCGCGATTCGAACGGGCGGCTGATGATCTACACCTACTACCGCGGCGGCAAGGCAATCGAACAGCCGCCGGTCTGCGTCTTCCCCGAAGTCGGCAACAAGCGCTACGACTACCTGATGCAGCAGATCAACCTGGCCATTGACGAACTGGGGATGGACGGCGTGTACCTCGACGAATTCCCTCTCGGGCAGAACGGATTCCGGCGCACGTACGGCGGCCCGTGGGACGGGATCAGCGCCGAGATGGACTTCCACACCGGGCGCATCTATGGACAGTACAAGGATTGCGGCCTCGCCGGCGTTCAGGCGCGGGTGAACGTGATGAACCACGTTTTCTCGAAGGGCAAGACCTTCGTCGCGAACCGTCATTCCACCACGCGCGAGGAGCAATCCATGCCGGCCTATCGCTTTACCGAGTGCGGTCACGCGGCGTCGGAATCGGCTGCGGCGTGCCAGCCGGGCGAAAAACCGCCGCTGTCGGACTATATGCTGTGGACCGTGCTGAACTCCCCGATTGGCCTGGGCCTCGCTCAGGCGCCGGCGGGCGAGGACCCGGCCCGCTGGATCATGCGCGGGTTGATCGCGTATCTGCGCCATGGAATGCTCTTTTACTACGGCGACGCCGGACCAGCTGAACCGCCGATGACCGAGGCCGGCCAGGGCGCCACGCGCTGCATCCAGGAGATGTATCCCATCACGCCGGTTGAACTCGGCGAAGGGTTCATCGTGGGCAAAGAGAGAATACTCTCGGCAGTCTCCATCGAGCGTCCGTTGAACAAGCCCGGCGAGCCGACCGTGCTGCTGTTCGACATTAGCGGACGACCGGCGGACGCCAAGGGGCGCTATGAAGTCGTCACGGTCAACGGAGAACGGCGGATCAAGCTGACGCTGAAAGACTGGGCCGAAGTCGCTATCGTGAAGTGAGCCAATCGTGCGCCGCCGGATCGCGCTGGAGCACGGCCGGCGGCGCGCCATTCTGAAACTGGAGGAACGCGCTGAGCCTGTTGTGGCGGAACGGACCGTGGGCGAACACGCGCCTCTTGCAGGGCCCTTCGGACCGATCCGGAGGGCGAATTCTCTTGTCGAGAAGGAAGGAACTGTGTCACACAAACTCTTCGGATCGCTGTGCGCGGGAATCGCCGCGTGTCTGATCTCGACGACGGCGCCGGCGCAGACGGACGCGAAGCTCGTGCTGCGCTATGATTTTGACGAAGGGGCCGGCGCAGTTGCGAAGGACAAGAGCGGCAACGGGCTGGATGGGAAGATCATCGGCGCGAAATACGTTCGCAGGGGGGAGGGCTACGCCCTTGCGTTTGACGGCAACAGTTGCGTGCAGGCGCCGAAGAGCGCGTTCCTCGACGTCTTCGGCAAACCCGGCCAGAGTTTCACGATCGAGTTCCGCTTCAAGAGCCCGGGCGGCAGCGACCAGTCGCTCACGGAAAAGTGGCCGACGAGCAGTGTGCCCTTTCCGTGGGCCATCCGCGGCCCGGAGCCGGATGGTTCGATCCAGTTCGCTGTTTACGACGCAAAGAGGAACAAGTCGAGCGAGGCCAGCTATACCCACCCCGCCACGAAGGACAACCAGTGGCACCACCTGGCCGTGGTGCGGGACATGGAGAAGAGCTATCTGTGGATCTACGTGGACGGCCTGCCGGGGCGGGGCGGATACGATGTCCTGAAGGATACGGACATCTCCAACGATGGACAAGTCTGCTTCGGCGCGCGGAATTACTCCACACGGATTGACTACGGCGGGATAGTGGGGCAACTGGACGACGTCCGCATCTATGGACGCGCCCTGACCCCCGAGGAGGTGAAAACGCACGCCGGCATGACCACGCTTCCGGTGCATCGGGACATTGAAAGCGCCGACATCGTCGAGGAGTTCAAACCGGTCACGCCCGTGGCGACCCTTCGCGCGGGCGCGATGACCGTCAAGACCGGCGCGGCCGGCGCGGTGCAGATTGACGCAGGAACGGATTCGTACGTGGTGGAAAGCTGCTTCAGCTATCCCGGCGATGACAACAAGATAGGCTGGAACGGGCTTCCCCGCCGGTTCGACCAGCCGGCGTATCCGGTCGTGGAGTTTCAGGGCGGTGCGGAGGCATTGTGGAAGCCGACGGTCAAGCAGACATCCGCCGACACGATCTCGGTCGAGGCGCAGGGCAAGCACTACCGGCTCCGCCGCACGATCACAGTGCGCAACGGAAAGGTGGACTTCGAGGATGAGCTGACGAGTCTCGGCAAAGAGCCGGCCGGCGTCGTTGTGCGCCACGGCATCACCGCGGACAAGGACTTTCTGGAGCGTTACAACCCCGGTCTGGAGGTGCCCGCCAACCCAACGGTCTACCTGAAGGGCCCGCGGCGCAGCGCCGCGTTGGTGTTGAACGACAACGTCTCGCGGCGGCGCATCCGGGCGGCGATTGGGGCATCGAAGAACCATTCCGGCGTGCAGGTCCAGCGCTTTGCGCTGGACGCGGGGAAGAGCTACACGTTCTCCTGGTCGGTGTACGTGATGGAGGAGGGGCAGGGGTACTTCGATCTCATCAACCGGGTCCGCAACGACTGGAACGCCAATCGCGTCACCATCCAGGGGCCGTTCGCCTTCGCGTATGTGAAACCCGACGGAGATGACATCCGGTTCTACTTCTTGAACGGCGCCAGGCAGTTCCTCTTGAACGACGTTCTGAAGGATCCCGCCGCCTTCAAGGAGTACCTCGAATTTCGAGGGGACAGAATCATCGGCATGTTTCCGTGGCTTGACTACGATCCGGGTGCGATGGACCACATCCCGACGCGGGAGCAATACAAGTCGTTGATGCAGAAATTTGTCGCAGTGATGCGGCAGGCCGCCCCGGAGGTGCGTCTGGTCGGCATGATTGAAACGCCGATCAAGACGGTCCGCGACGAGGCGCTCAGACTCCCGCGGACCAAGCCCGGCGAGTCCACGCTCACGCTGGAAGGCGACGGACTGACCGCGGAACACATGCGCATCATCGAGGAGGAACTGCCCGAGTGGAAGGACAGCTTCATGCGTGACGCGGCAGGGAAGCTCAGGATGGAGATCTATAACCGCGGGGGCAAGGCAATCGCGCCCGGCATTTGGGTCTACCCGGAAGTCGGAAATCATCAGTACGATTTCATGATGGAGCAGGTGAAGTTCCTCATCCATGACGTCGGGATGGACGGCGTATATCTCGACTTGTTTGTGCTCGACCAGAACGGCAGCTATCGCACCTACGGGGGGCCGTGGGACGGGATAAGCGCCGAGATGGATTTCCATACCGGGCGCATCCATGGCCTGTATAAGGATTGCAGCCTTGCCGGCGCCCAGGTGCGGGTGAATCTGATGAACTACGTCCACTCGCAGAACAAGACCTTCGTGGCGAACCGCCAAGCGGTCACGCTCGCCGAGCAATCCATCCCGGCATTTCGCTTCACCGAAACCGGCGGCGGGGCGGCGGCCGCGGCTGCGGCGTGCCAGCCCGGCGAAAAGCCGCCGATCCAGGACTACCTGTTGTGGACCGTGCTGAACACCCCCATCGGCCTGGGCCTCAGCGCGCGTCCGGCCGGCGAGGACCCGGCCCGCTGGATCATGCGCGGGGCGATCGCCTATCTGCGCCATGGAATGATCTTCTACCACGGCGACTCCGGCCCGTCAGAACCGCCGATGACCGAGGCCGGCAGAGGCGCCATGCGGTTCATTCGGGAGATGTATCCCATCACGCCGGTTGAACTCGGGGAAGGGTTCATCGTGGGCAAGGAGCGGATCATCTCGACCGTCTCCCTGGAGCGCCTGTGGAACAAGCCCGGCGAGCCGACCGTGCGGCTGTTCGACATTAGCGGGCGTCAGATCGATTCGGCAGGCCGTTATGAGGTCGTCACGCTCAAGGGAGAGCAGCGGATCAAACTGACGCTTAAGGACTGGGCCGAAGTCGCCATTGTGAAGTAACTTGCCCGACCGGGCTGTAAGGAGGAACTGTCTTATGCGATGTCATTGGACTACCGCCTGCGCGGCAGCGGGAATACTTGTGGCGTTCACCGGTTGCGTTGGACAAAGGATTCCTTCAGCGCCGCCGCCGTCCCCCGGCGGGGCCGACGAAGCTCGCGCCGTGCAGGAAGCGGTTGCCGCGAAACTGGGGGTCACGGTCGAGGTGACTAACTCGCTCGACATGAAACTCCGCCTAATCCCTCCGGGTGAGTTCCTGATGGGCAGTCCGTCGGACGAGCGCGATGCGGACATCAATGAACTGCCGCAACACAAGGTCCGCATCACCAAGCCCTTCTACATGAGCGCATGCGAAGTTACGCAGGGGCAATATGTGCGAATCATGGGGAGGATTCCGCACTACGATACCCAGATGAGAAGTTCCATAGGCACGGACTTCCCCGTCGAGAACGTCTCTCAGGGCGAGGCCGCCGACTTCTGCCGCAAGCTCTCCGAACAGGAAGGACGCACATATCGTCTTCCGACGGAAGCCGAATGGGAGTATGCCTGCCGCGCCGGCACGACCACGCCGTTCTATTTCGGCGACACGATCTCCACCGATCAGGCGAACTACTGTGGCTATGGAGTCTATGGCAGGGGACGGCCGGGGGTGTTCCGGTACAAGACGACGCCGGTCGGGAGTTTTCCCCCCAACGCATTCGGGTTGTTTGACATGCATGGAAACATCTGGGAGTGGTGCTCGGACAACTACAGCGAAACCTACTATGCGGAAAGCCCCGTGGAGGATCCGCAAGGCCCGGCGGCCGGTCCCTTGGGCGGTGTCGTGCGTGGCGGCGGCTGGTTCTACGGGCCTTGGCACGCCCGCTCCGCCGCCCGCGACAGGTTCAGCTCCGTGGATCGCTTCTACTATGACTTCGGGTTTCGCATCGTATGCGGAGTCCAGACGCAATGAAGAGCATATCGGTCGGCAAGTCGGCGGGAAAAGCATAAAGGAGTGACTTTGATGCGCAAAGTATTTCGTTCGCTTGGGACGGGGCTGGCCGCGTGTTTCATCTCGGCGTCTGTCATGGCGCAGACGGATGCAGGGCTGGTGCTGCATTATGACTTTGATGAAGGGACCGGCGAGGTCGCCAGGGACAAGAGCGGGCAGGGGCTTGACGGGAAGATTCTCGACGCCAAGCGCGTGGCACTCCCTGGGGGCGGATTCGCGCTCGAGTTCGACGGATCGAAGAGTTGCGTTCAGGCGCCGCCGAGCGAGCGGTTGAACGCTTTGGGCAAGCCCGGTCAGGGCTATTCCCTGGAGATGTGGTTCAAGACGCGCGGCGGAACCGACCAGGCGTTGACCGAGAAATGGCCCGCGACGAACCTGAGCTATCCGTGGGCGATCCGCGGGCCGTATCCCGAGGACGGTGGAGTCACGTTTGGGTTTTACGACGCGGCGGAGCCGCGCGGCAATTACGTCCGCAGCGAGAAACCGGCCTGCAATGACGAGCGGTGGCATCATCTGGTGGCCGTGCGCGACGTGAGCGCGAGCCACTTCTTCCTGTATCTGGACGGGGCGCTGGCCGCTCATGCGCATGATCCCCAGAAGGACGCTGACATGTCGAACAACGGCGCCATCCTGATTGGCGCCCGGCATTACACCGGCTCGGCCGTCTACGGATTCAAGGGGCAGATGGACGATTTCCGCATCTACGCAAAGGCGCTCACCGCGGAGGAAGTCAAGGCGCACTACGAAGCCCTGGCGGCGTGCATGGCGCAGGCAGACGCGGCGCAAGCGCCGAAAGCCCCGGAGGGCGCCAAGGAGCGTCAAGCCACTCAGAACGTCCCCCAGGCCAGCCGCGCGCAACTTGTGGCGGACTGGGACTTTGCGGAAGGCAATGGGACTGTGCTCCATGACCGCAGTGGCGGCGGCAGCGACGGAACGATTCATGGCGCGCAGTGGGTGAAGACCGAGAAGGGCTATGCGCTGGATTTTAATGGCGCCACGGACTACGTAGACTGTGGCAATTCCCCCAGCCTGGACTTGCGCGAAGCCGCGACGATCGAGGCGTGGGTCCATCCCCATACATCGCCCCAGGTGGACTGCGGCATCGCCGGCAAGCACTTCGTCAACTACCTCCTGACCTTCTACCGGGGCGGATACTGGGGCTACATCGCCGGGGGGGGCAACAACGTCATTGGCGGCGTCGACGCCCCCGATCTCGGCATCGGCTCTTGGCATCATGTCGTCTACTCGTTCGACGGCGAGACGATGAAGGTCTCCGTGGACGGACGCCCGCCGTCGGTAAAGACTTCGGCCACCAAGGCGATCCCCCCCGGCGGCAAGTTCTACATCGGCTGCGTCATCGGCGACACCTCCGCCAAGGATCCCTCGATGGCGCAGTCGGGCTATTTCCACGGGGCGATTGGCCGCGTGCGCGTCTACAAGGGTGCGCTCACATTGGAGGAGGCCCAGGCCCACTACGGCGCGGAAGCGCCGCGTTACGTGGACGCCGCCTCGCTGGAACAGAGGGTCGCGCTCAGGGTCTCCGCCTTCCCTTATCCGGCGGAGCATGTCGTTGTCGCGGAGGTGGACTACCGCCGCCTCGTCTCCGTGTCCCCCGAAGCGGTCGTAGAGCTGCAGATTCTCCGGCCCGGCTCGGACAAGCCGGCCATTCAGGAACGCTCTGCGAAGCTCCCGGCATGGGGACGCGTTGACTTCAGGCTCAACGCCGCAGATCTGCCGGCCGGCGAATACCTGGTGCGCGCCGTTCTCAAGGACAAGGGCGCGGATGATCGCGCGGCGGAACAGCGCTTCAGCTATGCGCCGCCGTCCACGCGCGTACCCACCCCGCAGGAGAAGAGCGCCGCCGCTCTGCCGCAGGCGGCGGCGCCGCCGGAATACGCATTCGAGCAAACGCAAGGCGGCGGGTTTGCGTTGACCATCAAGGGGGAACGCTTTCCCTTCGAGTCGGAATTCTCCTATCCGAGCGGCGGTGACAACGCGCTCTACGTGGCCGCCAGGCCGGATCAGAAGGCCGAAGCGGCCTGGCGCGTGACCACGAGCAAGGCGGGCGAGAAGGAATACGCCGTGCGCGCCCAAGGGGGCTTTTACACGGTGGAGCGCCGGATTCAGCTTTTCCCTGGCCGTATTGCGGTCAAGGACACGATTCGGAACAACTCCGGCAAGGACCTCGGCCTCATCATTCGCAATCAGTTGAGCGCCCGCGACAAGCGGTTCCAGGAATCCCGGCTCGCAGGCGACAAATCCATCGGCAGGGTCCCGCAACGGTCCACGGGCGGCGCCAGCGTCTTTGTCAGCCGGCCCGGACTGGGCATCGGCCTTCTGCCGCTCGATGACGTCTACATCGTCCAAGCCGTCTGCTATAACGACAGAGGGCTGGTCGGCGTGGCAACGGAGAACTTCGCCCTCGCGCCGCAGGCGGAGTACACCCTCGAATGGGCGGTCTACCTTAACAGCACGGGGGACTACTTCGACTTCACGAACGCCGTCCGAAAGGACGAAGGGCGCATCGGGCGTATTGAAGGCGGTTTCGACTCGATCAGCCACTCCATGCAGGATCGCAGCCTCGCCGGCGTTGCCCCGGAACAGGTTCGCCTGAAGAATCTCCACTATGGCACGCTCATGTGCCTGTCGGCAGCTACCGACGACCCGGCGGTCTCCATCGAGGGAATCGAGTTCATGGATTTCCCCAAAGAGATGCAAGTGCTGAAGGAGAAGATGACGGAACTTCGTGCCACCGCGCCCGGCGTCTTCGGGATGTTCCACGTCGCGCACAGCCTTTACGTCACCAACAAACCCGACGAGAAGTACCCCGACTCGAAGGTCATTGACTACTACGGCAAGCAGGCCGTCTGGCCGGACAAAGAGTACCGCTACATCACCCAGGAGCGGCAGGCGCAGGGATGGCAGTGGTGGATTTATTACCCCACGCCCGGTAACAGCTTCCACAACGCGCTGATGAAGAGCATTGACGTGATGATGGACGAGATCGGGTGTCGCGGCATCTTCTGGGACGGGATGCTCTGTGCCTACGAAGGGGCGTATACATACGACGGACGTTGGGACGGGCACTCCGCAGATATAGACCCCGCCACCAGGACGATCACGCGGAAGCCGGCGGCGGTCATTCTGCTCTCGCAGCCCTCCATTATTGAAGCCATTCGCAAGGTGCAGGCAAAAGGCGGCGTCGTTGCCGCCAACAATTGCAGGATCACGCGGTCGCTCGGCAAAGAGAACATCGTCATCTTCCACGAAAGCGGGAGCAGTGACAACCACCTCTCGCAGACGCCCGCGGGGCTGGGGTCCGGGACCCTCTGGGACGAAACGGCGGTCTATCGGGATGTCGTCAATATGCTGAATATGGGCAGTCTCTACTTCTTCATCGGATCGAGGCAACTCAGCCACGAATCCCTGCCCACGTACCTGTATCCCCTCACCTGCGAGGACGTCCGGCCCGGGACCGCGCGCGGTCCGGAGCGAATTATCACCACGCGAAGCGGCGTCTTCGGTTGGCCCGGGGATGCGCGCATTCACCTTGTCCGCCGCTACGACGGACGCGGAATGCCGGCGGCCGGCGTCGTGGTTACAACCGTGGACGCGTCTGGCGCGCGCACACAGGTGGACCTGGCCGAGTACGAATCGGCAGTGCTCACGAGAATTCCCTTGGTGGTGAGAACGACGCAGCCCGTCAACGCCTCAATAACGCGCTACGACGCTGGCGGGATCCGGGCTGTTCTGAATGGTCGGGGCAAGGTGGCTATAGCGATTTCCACCGGAGAGTTCGCCGTCCGACCCAACACGACTTACCGCGTCGCGACGGTCGCCGGCGAGCGGAAGACGACCAGCGACGCCGCCGGAATCCTTTCGTTGGAGTTCGATCTTGACGGGCTGCTGGACATTGCCATAGAACCAGCCCTTGCGGCCGAGAAACCCTGATCAGAGCGAGGATATTCCTTTTTCCTGAATTGGACGAGTGAGATACACATGAAACCCATTGCGAAAATTAAACGCGAAGTGTATGTCCCCTGGAGGCAGGGGGCTGGTGCGCCGGGGGTCTCCGTATGCTACCTGGGCGCCGGCCTGCGGCGACAGGAATCGCGCTCCACCGAAGAGGCCAGCGACTGGGGTTCGGAGTATCGCCGTGTGCGGACATCCGAAGACAACGGCAAGACATGGTCGGATTGGACCCACGAGCGCCAGAACTGGCCCGCCAAGGACGGGTTCGTCAGGGAGGAAGGTCCTATCGCATTCTGCTATGACCCGGCCGGCGGAAGGACCGTGCGCTTTATTTTTCAGCGTTTTCTGATCGGCGAGGGAGGAGCGGAGGCCATTCAACGCCGCTGGAAAACGGGCGGCCAGACGTTCTTCGACCACGCATACTGGCAGTCGTCCGATGATGATGGACGCACATGGACGGCGCTCAGGCAACTCTGTTACGAGAAGGGTCCTTCCCTTGGCCCTTCCGGGGCGCCTACGGAGGAGTTCCTGCGCGCCAATCAGATGTACGCCGGCTACGCGGCGACCCCCGCGCGCAACGGGACCATCGTCTTCCCCGTGGCCGAGTCGCCGGTCGAAATCAGCGACCGGGGCAGGAAGGAAATGGTCCATGGAGTCCGGTGCTTTATTGGCAAATGGGACCCGCGAGCGGGCGACTATTCCTGGGAGGTATCGCAGCCGGTCGCCGTGCCGCACCGAATCTCCGGACGCGGACTGCAGGAGCCGGCCATCGCCGAGCTGAAGGACGGCCGCCTCTTTCTCGAAATGCGCGGCTCCACCGAAGCCGTCGAACCCGAATGGAAGGGCAAGACCGAAGCGCCCGGCCGTCGCTGGATCAGCCTCTCCGAGGACGGCGGGCGAACGTGGTCGGCGGTCACGGACCTTCGCTATGAAACGGGCGAGCAGTTCTATTCGCCCGGCAGTCTCTCCAGGTTGCTGCGCCACAACCGTACGGGGAGACTCTACTGGTTTGGGAACATCACGCCCACCCCTCCGGAAGGCGGTCTGCCCCGCTACCCTCTGTACATCGCTGAAGTGGACGAATCGATCCCGGCGCTCCGGAAGGACACGCTCACCATCATTGACGATTACGACCGCGAGCACGACTCGCCCAAGATTCAACTCTCCAATTTCAGCGTGCTGGAGGACTGTGAGACGGGCGAGATTGAGCTGTACATGACGCGCCTGGGCGAGCGAGCCAGTCACTGGTTGCACGCCGACGCATACAAGTATTCCATCACCCTTCTGTAAGTCGGAACGCCCGCGGATCAGGACAAACGGAGACTGAAAGGTCAGAAATGGAACTGAAGAACACCGGAATCGTCTACCGGAACCCGAAACCGCACGTGTGGAGTCGTCACGCCTATTTCCCCTCCGTAGTCAACCTGGGCGGCGGGGAACTGCTCTGCTCCTTCCTCATGAGCGAAGCGTTCGAAAGCGCGGACGGCCGCATCTTCCTCGCGCGTTCGCTCGACCACGGCGCAACGTGGCAACTCCAGGGACGCATGCGGCCCGAAGAGGCAGGAGCCTATTCGGAGATGTGTCGCCTCATGCGAAGCCGCGACGGGACGCTTGTGGCCAACGTCTTCCGATGGGATCGGCATCGGGAAGGCGAAGGGCTCGCCAATCCGCAAACGCTCGGGTTTGTCGAAACCACGCCGATGCTCGCGCGCTCGCGCGACGGGGGGCGAACGTGGTCGGACGCCGAAACTTTCCACCCTCCGATCGTGGGTCCGGAGTTCGAACTGTGTTCCCCCATTGTGGAACTCAGCGACGGGCGTTGGCTCCTCCCCACCGCCACCTGGAAGGCATGGGACGGTCACAACCCGACCGGCATGAAGGCCGTGGCATTTGTGTCGCGCGACGCGGGGCGCACGTGGCCTGAGTATGTCAATGTTCTCGACGGCGTGGAGCGCGGAATCATTCACTTCGAGAGCAAGGTGGCGGAAATGCGACCGGGCCTCCTGGTCTCGATCGGATGGGCATATCACGAGGCGGACGCGCGCGATCATCCCAACGTGTACAGCATCTCAAGCGACGGGGGACGGAGCTTCGGGCCAATCCGGCAAACCGACCTTTCGGGGCAGACGGCGACCATCCTGTCTCTTGGCGGAGATCGTCTTCTCTGCGTCTACAGGCGCACGGACCAGCCGGGGCTATGGGCCGCCGATGTCTCGCTCAAGAACGGACGCTGGCGGACGCTTCGCCAGACGTCCCTGTGGGGAGCCGACAGTCTGCTGACCGCCGGCTGCGACAACAACCGCGTTCGGCAGTTCAACGTCCTTCGCTTCGGCGCGCCGTGCATGGTCCGACTCGACAGCGGCGACATTTTCATTGCCTTCTGGTGTGTCGAGGATTGCGTCTCCGTCATTCGTTGGTTCACCGTGCGCATGGAAGACATGCCGGAACAGCCATAGAAGTTTTTCGCAGAAAGAGGAGAACAGACAATGAGCCGCGCGGTCACTGTATTTGAGAGACTGAAAGGGCCGGTGGTCCCACTCAACCTCTGCTTCACCGCCGACGGGGAGATTGACTACCCGGTCATGCGCAAATATGTCAACTGGCTCTGCGAGCAGAAAGCGCCTGTGCTCCTGCTGACGTACGGCAGCAGCGAGTTCGACTGGATCAGCGATGAGGACCTCTGGCGCCTGACCGCCGAACTGGCCGAGGCCGTCGCGGGACGCTCGCTCTTCATTTCCGCGACGAAATTCTGGACCCCGGCGGTCTGCCGGAAGTTCCTGAAACACGCGGATCAGGTCGGCGCGGATGCGGTCAAGATACAGATCAACCCCATGCAAGCCGAGCGTGAGGCGTTCCTGAACTATCACCATCGCGTTCTGGACGCGGCCCAGATTCCCCTTCTCCTTTGGTGCAACAATGCCGGCAAACCGCCTGTGACGGTGGACGTCGTTGCCGAGCTGGCCCGGCACCCGCAGATCGTGGGTGTCAAGAATGATGACGACCAGTTCTACTACTACTACGATCTGATCCGCGCGACCCAGGGCCAGCACTTTGCCGTGATCAGCGGCGGTCAGATGCGGAACTTCGTTTTCGGATATCAGATCGGCTCTCCGGCCTACTTGTGTACGGTCGCTCCGTTCCGCCCGGACGTTGCCAACGAGTTCTACCAGATTCTGGTCCAGAGGCGCTTTGACGACGCGTGGGCGATGGTGTTCCGTTATGAAGAGCCCTGGCTTAAACTGGCGTCGGAGATGGGGTGGCTGCGCAGTATCAAGTCTGCCATTCATCTCCACGGTCTTTTCCCAAACAATTCTGTCTTCCCTGTACGCCAACCCCATACGCATGCTGAGCTTGAGAAGATACGACAATGTCTGGAGACGGCGTTTGGGGGCATCCGGAAGGCCCATTTGTGAATGATATGACCTTTCATCAAACGAGGAGGAGCGCGCAGCATGGCCATGCACTGGATTGACTGGGCGATTGTGGTGGTATCCGTGTTGGGGCTGGCGGTCTTCAGCCTCTCCACCACGCGGTACATGCGCGGGGTGGCGGACTTTCTGTCGGCCGGCCGATCGGGGGGGCGCTACATGCTCTCCATCAGCGGCGCCATGGCCGCCACGGGCGCGATCTCCCTAGTCGCCCTGTTCGAGGTGTACTATAAGGTCGGCTTCCCGCCGATCTGGTGGTCCTTCATGTCCATCCCGCTCGGGCTGATCATGCTTCTAAGCGGGTGGGTCTACTACCGGTTCCGCGAGACGCGCTGCCTCACGATGGCACAGTACTTCGAGGTCCGCTACGGCCGCGGCGTGCGACGCCTCGCGGGGATCACCATCTACCTCAGCGGGCTGGTCAACTTCGGCATCTTCCCGATCGTCGGGGCGACGTTCTTCGTCTATTTCTGCGGCTTTCCGGACCAGGTGATGATCGCGGGGCTGACGGTTCCCACCGCCGCGATCGTGATGACTTTCTGCCTGGGCGTCTCCCTGATCTTCGCCTTGATGGGGGGCCAGGTCACGGTCATGCTCACCGACTGCGCGCAGGGCATCTATTACCTGATTGCCATCACGATCATCTGCATGCTGCTCCTCTACCAGTTCTCCTGGACCCAGATCGCGCAAGCGCTGGAGAAGGCGCCGACGGCCATTGCGCGGACGGAAGCCTTGAACAAGGCGCAGGGTCTGGAGAACGAGGCGAAAGACTTCCTCGCCATGGCGAAAACGCCGGAGGAGAAGGTCCGCGCTGAGACGGAGGCGGAACGGCTGCGCCGGGACGCCGCTGCCACGCGCGCGCAGGCGGACGATGCGGCCTATCTTGCCGAGGCATCGAAAGGACGCTCCCTCGTCAACCCGTACAACACCTCCAGCGTGAAGGACTTCAACATCTGGTTCTACCTCATCGGCATCTTCGGCGCCTTCTACGGGGCCATGTCCTGGCAGGGCAGCCAGGGGTACAACAGTGCGGCATTGACGGCGCACGAGGCGAAGATGGCGGGCGTGATCGGCTCGTGGCGTGGCATGCCCCAGTCGCTCATGTTCATCCTCCTGCCCATGGTGGCGCTTACGTTCTACCTTCACCCCGACTTCGCCTCACAGGCTGCGCCTGTGGAGAAGTACCTCGGGGGCCTGGACAATCCCCAGATCGCCAGCCAGGTGCGCGTATCGGTGGCGCTCAGCTACATCCTTCCCATCGGCATCAAGGGACTCTTCTGCGTGATCATGCTCTTCGCTCTCATTACCACGGACGATACCTACCTCCACTCTTGGGGGAGCATCTTCATTCAGGACGTCGTCCTGCCCTTCAAGAAGCAGGCTTTCTCGACGCGTGGCCATATTCTCGCGCTGCGGTACTCCATCGCCTTTGTCGCCTTGTTCTCCTTCATCTTCGGCCTGTGGTTCCGGCAGAGCCAGGACATCGTGATGTTCTTTGCGATCACCGGGGCGATCGTGTCGGGCGTCGGCGCCCTGATCGCCGGCGGCCTGTACTGGCGGCGTGCCACGGCGGCGGGCGCGTACGCCGCCCTGATCATCGGCGGCGTGATGCCGCTGGTGCAGATTGCGATGAAGCAGGTCTCCGCCCACCTCGCGCTGGCCCGGACGGCCGGTCGGTCGGTCTCCGACCTGACGCTCTGGATCGCCACCAACGGGCTGACGAAGTTCGTGCTCTCCTTCAATGAGCAGGTGTTCTGGTTCTGGACCATGCTGGCGTGCCTCCTGGCCTTCATCCTGTTCTCAGGCCTGCACGGGCTGATCGCGACCAAGGGCGCCAACCTGCGGCGGGCCCTGAGATTCGGCGGGTGGGGCGTCGTGGCGGGCGTGCCGCTCGTGCTGATCGTCATCAGTTTGATGAACCTGGCCCCGAAGTCCCTGGGCGGTCCGTACAGCCTGCTCACGTGGGCCCTCGTCGCCGCGCCGCTCTCCTTCCTGATCGGCTTCTCCCTGGCCGCAGGCCCCAACTACAACCTCGAACGCATGCTCCACCGCGGCAAGTACGCCGTCGAGCAGGACAAGGTGGAAAAGGATGAGTCGGTCCGCGCCAAGCTCTGGTCCTATGTCCGCATTGACCGGGAGTTCACGTTGACCGACAAGATTCTGACCGTCGCGATGCTGGTGTGGAACGGCGCGTGGTTCCTGCTGTTCGTTCTTGTGACGGCGCTGAGCCTGAGCACGAACCTGATCACCGACGCGACCTGGAGATCCTTCTGGCGTTGGTGGATCTGGATGAACGTCGTGATCTCGATCCCCGTCTGCGTCTGGTTCACCATCGGCGGCATCTGGGACATGCGCCGCTTCTTCCGGCGCATGAAGACAATGAGCCGCGATGAACGCGACGACGGGAGCGTGATCGATCACCACTTGCCGGGAGATGCCGAGGACTCGGGCGACAACGCGGCGGCGCCGGAAGGATGATGGGACACCATGACGGGTGCGATCTGAGGAAGGCATGACGTGGGCCGCCCGTTGCCTTGCGTGTTGACTCATGTGAAAAGAGAAAGTCTCTTGGGAGAAATGATGATGTTCAGAAAGATGGTCGTGGTGTTGGCCCTGCTGACTGTCGTAAGGTTTTCCCATGCCGAGCGCATAGCCTATTACCGATTCGATGAGGGTCCCGGCGCCATCGCAAGAGACTCCAGCGGCAAGGGGAACGACGGCGCGATATACAACGGGCCGGCGTCCGTGCGGAACGGCGACGGCTTCGCGTTGCAGTTCGACGGCGCGGATGATTGGATCAACGTCCCGTGGAGCTCCAGCCTGGATCGCATCAAGACGAAGGGCAGTCTGATGCTCTGGTACAAAGTCGCCGAGGACGCGGGATTTCCGGGGATTCTCACAATGAAGGTCGCGGGCGCGAACTGGCCCGACATGCGGCTGACACTGTTTGTGAGGAACGATGAGCACATCTTCACGTACATCTCGAACGGAAAGGACTATGCCTGCTCCGCCGGGCCGTGCGTCCGAGACGCCTGGACGCATTACGCGGCAACCTGGGACGGGGCGCGCCTCAAGACCTACGTGAACGGCGCCCTTGCCGGCGACAACCCCTGCGCGTATGGCCCCGACATCACAAATGTCCCCCTCTGGATCGGCCGGACCGAGGCCATCACCACCCCGGGGTTCTTCAAGGGCCAGATGGATGAGCTGGCAATCTACGATGAAGCTTTGGATGACGCGTCCATTCGGAAGATATACCAGGAGGGCATTCCCGGCAGCGCGAAACCTGCGCCGCTTCCGGCTGGTGCAGAAAACGCGGCCCCGCCCAAATCCGAGTTCCCTATGGATTATCGCGCCAAAGTGACGGACGTCGGCGCACTTGAGCCGGTCAATCCCGCCGCGACGTTGGAGAAGGGGGGATGGGCCGTTAAAGTGGCCCTCACAGGCGATATTGAACTCGACGGCAATGGCGACGCGTACGTGATCGAAAGCTGCTTTTCCTATCCCGGTCCCGATCGCCGCATCGGATGGAACGGTCTGCCGCGCGGATTCGGGCAGCAGGGTTACCCTCTTGTGGCGAAACAACTGGGGTCCGAGACCGGCTGGAAACCGGCCGTGCGTCGCGAGGGGGCTGACGCCATTGTGCTGGAAGCGCAGGGCGACTGCTACCGCCTGCGCCGAACCTTGCGTCTGGCCGACGGCCGCCTGGACGTTGACGATGAATTCGTCAACCTCCGAAACGAGCCGACCGGGGTTGTTCCGCGTCACCGGATCACGGCGCGCGAGAACTATCTGGACCGATATACGGTGAACCAGGAGACGGCCTGCCAGCCCTCGATCTTCCTGGCGGGGACGCACAGCAGCCTGGGCGTGCTGATGCAGGACGACGTGTCGCGCCGAAGGTTGTCCCCATACGTTCCGGTGGCGGGAAACCGCGCAGGCTTTCAGATCGAACGTGTCGCCCTGGACAAGGGCAAGAGCCGCACCTTCTCATGGTCGGTCTACCTTCTGAAGGGAGGCGAGGGTTACTTCGATTTCATCAACCGGGCGCGCGTGGACTGGAACGCCAATTTCGCGATCCAGGGGCCGTTTGCATTTGCGTATATTGACGACGTTGCGGGGAACTTCCGGATCGAAACCAGCTCCATCCAGTGGAAGCTGGAGGAAATCCGCAAGGACCCGGCCAGGTTCCGGGATTACCTGAAGTGGAAGAAGATCGGCATCATGGCGATCGCGCCATGGGTGGATTACGATCCGGGTTCCTGGGGCCACGTGTTCACGCGCGAAGAACTGAAGCCGGTGATGCGGAAGCTTGTCCAGGCGATGAAAGAAGCCGCGCCGGAAGTCCGCCTGGTGGGGTGCATCGAGACCGATTGGGTCACCATCCCCCTCGACAGGACGCAGATCAAGGGAGGCGACAAGCTCCCTCGGCAGGCCGAAGGACTGCTCAGCGACGAGTTGTCGCCGGAGCAAATCCAGATCATCGAAGAGGCCCTCTCTCCGTGGAAGGACAGTTTCATTCGCACGGCGAACGGGAAGCTCTTCCTGGAATGCTATAAGAGGGGAGGCAAATGGGTGGAGCCGGCCGTGCGGGTCTATCCCGAAGTCGGCAACTACCACTATGAATTCATCAAAGACCAGGTGAGGTTTCTTCTGGATGAAATCGGGACCGATGGCGTCTATTTCGACGAGTTCAGCCTGGGTGTGATCGGCAGTCACCGAACCTACCTGGGCCGATGGGACGGGATCAGCGCCGAAATCAACTTCACGACCGGGGAAATCTATGCCCCCTATGTGGACTGCGGCTTGGCGAGCAATCAGGCGCGTGTGAACCTTGTCAAGGAACTTCTTGCGCGCGGCAAGACGGTCGTTGCGAATTTCTATTCGACCTCTCGCGAAGAGCAGTCGCTGCCGGTCAATCGCTTCGCCGAGCAGGGATGGGGCCTCAGCAAGATGACCTGGGGCGATGGGACAAAGCCGCCTGCGACGAACTATATGTTCTTCGGTCACTTGAACAGCCCCATCGGGCTGGGGATTTACTATACCCCCGCGGGACAGGATCCGGCGCGGCAGCTCGTGCGGGCCCTGACCGCCTATCTGCGGCATGGCATGGTGATGTATTACAATGTCCTGACCGAATCGCCCAGAGAAGGCCCCGGAAGTTTTGAGTATGGCGTCGTGAACCACATGTTCCCCATCACCCCAGTGAAGCTGGGCGAAGGGTTCATTGTCGGCAAGGAGCGGATTCTGACCGCCGTTTCGACCAATACTCTGTGGGAGAAGAACGGCAAGCCCGAAGTTCTCTTCTTCGACATGACAGGGCGCGCCACGGACGCCGCCGGTCGCTACGAGGTGAAGCCTGAAAACGGCCAGTGGCGCGTGATTCTGAGGCTGAAGGACTGGACTGAAATTGCGGTGGTGGAATAGAAAGGGAGGAGCGCCTCCCTCTTGTGCGTCCTTTCGGGCCGGCCAGGTGGGCGAGTTCTCTTGTCAAGGAGGAAGGAGCCGTGTCACACACATTAGGCGGACGGCTAAGCGTGGCATTTGCGGCGTGCCTGATCGCGACGATGGCCCTGGCGCAGGTAGAGCCGGCCCTCGTCGCGCACTACGACTTCGCTGAGGGCGCGGGCACGGTCCTCGAAGACCGCAGCGGAAATGGCAACAACGGGACGATCTATGGAGCGCGGTGGGTAAAGCAGGACAAGGGCTTTGCCTTGAGCTTCAATGGGGTGGACAACTGGGTGAACGTCCCGCCGAGCAAGAGCATCGGCAGCATTGCCAAGAGCGGCACGGTGGCGTTCTGGTACCGGATCCCGAAAGAGGCCGTGTTTCCCGGGATTATGGCGGTCGAGCCGACGGGCTCCAGCTTCACGGACATGCCTTTGACGCTGTTCGTGCGGAATGACGAGAAGGTCTTCGCCTATATCTCCGACGGCAAGAAATACAACAGCGTTGCGGCAGATGCAGTTCGGGAACAGTGGGCGCATTTTGCGTTCACCTGGGACGGCACGAACATCAAGTGCTATGCGGATGGCGCGCTGGTCCTGGAATATCCCTGCGCATACGGCCCGGAAAACGTCGTCAATCACGCCCTCTGGATTGGTCGAACCACGTACACCGGTTCCGGCGCTACGCCGTACCTTAAAGGCAGCCTTGGCGAGGTAGCGATATACAACGCGGCATTGGGCGGCGAGGCCATCCTTCAGCAGTACAAGAGCGGTGTTGACCGCTTCTCCTCTGCGCCGTCGGCGCTGGAAAAGGACGCCGGCCCCATTCTGCAATACGACTTCGACGAGGGCTCGGGCGCGGTTGCGAAGGACAAGAGCGGCCACGGGCTGGACGGCAAGATCATCGGCGCGAAATACGTCCGCCGGGAGGGGGGCTATGCCTTGGCGTTCGACGGTAACAGTTGCGTGCAGGTTGCGAAGAGCCCTCTTCTCGACGTCCTCGGCAAGCCCGGACGGAGCTATAGCATTGAGTTCCGCTTCAAGAGCCCTGGCGGCGCCGACCAGTCGCTCACGGAAAAATGGCCCGCGAGCAGCGTGCCCTATCCGTGGGCGATCCGCGGCCCGCATTCGGACGGCTCGATCAAGTTCGCCATTTACGACGCCAAGACGAATGGATCAAGCGAGGCCAGCTATACCCACCCCGCCACGAAGGATAACCAGTGGCACCACCTGGCGGCGGTGCGGGACATGGAGAGCGGCACCCTGTGGGTTTATGTGGACGGCATGCCGGGGCGGCAGGGCCGCGACGATCTGAAGAATACGGACATCTCCAACAACGGCCAGGTGTGCCTGGGCGCACGCAATTATTCGACGCACGTTGACTACGGCGGGATCGTGGGGCAGTTGGACGATGTGCGCATCTATGCCCGCGCCCTGACCGCAGAAGAGGTGAAAAGCCATGCCGGCATGACGGCGCTTCCGGTACACCGGGACATTGAAAGCGCGGACATCATCGAGACATTCAAGCCGGTCACGCCCGTGGCGACTCTCCAGGCGAAGGCGATGAGTGTCAAGGCGGACGCGGCGGGGACGGTGCAGATTGACGCGGGGACGGATTCGTACGTGGTGGAAAGCTGCTTCAGTTACCCGGGCGAGGACAACAAGATCGGGTGGAACGGGCTTCCCCGCCGGTTCGACCAGCCGGCGTACCCCGTCGTCGAGTTTCAGGGCGGCGCGGAGGCCGGGTGGAAGCCGACGGTAAAGCAGACGTCCGCTGACACCATCTCGGTCGAGGCGCAGGGCGGGCACTACCGGCTCCGCCGTACGATCAGGGTGAGCGCCGGAAAGGTGGACTTCGCTGACGAGATGACCAGCCTCAGCAAGGAGCCGACCGGCGTCGTGGTGCGCCACGGGATCACGGCGGACAAGGACTTCCTGGAGCGGTTCAATCCGGGCCTGGAGGTGCCCGCCAACCCGACGGTCTTCCTGCGGGGACCGCGGCGCAGCGCCGCGCTGGTCATGAACGACGCCGTCTCGCGCCACCGCATCCGGGCGGCGATGGGCGCGTCGAAGAACCATTCCGGCGTTCAGGTCCAGCGCTTCGCGCTGGACGCGGGGAAGACCTATACCTTCTCCTGGTCGGTCTACGTGATGGATGAGGGGCAGGGGTACTTCGACTTCATCAACCGGGTCCGCAACGCCTGGAACGCCAACTTCACGATAGACGGCCCGTTGTGTTTCGGGTACCTCAGGCCTGAAGGGGATGACATCAAATTCTATCTCCTATATGGGGCCAAGCAGTTTTATGTCAACCAGGTCTTGAAAGACCCTTCCGAGCTGCGACAATACATGGAGTCGCGCGGCCTGAAGATGATGACGATTGCGCCGTGGATTGACTATGAACCCGGGGCCATGGACCACGTGGCGACGCGGGAGGAGTACCGGCAGATCATGCGCCAATTCCTCCCGGCATTTCGCAAGGCCGCGCCCCAGGTGCGTGTGGTCGCGTCGATCGAGACGGATTGGTTCTCGTTCCGGCGCGAGGAGATCAAGGACAGCGATCGAATCCCGATCGCCGACCGCACTAAGGCGGGCGGCCCCAGCCTGAACATTGAGCTTGAGCCCGCCGTCAGCCAACTCATCGAAGAGTCCTTCCCGGATTGGAAAGACAGTTGGGTCCGCGATTCGAGCGGACGGTTGCTGATCGAGACCTACTACCGCGGTGGCAAGGCGATAGAACAACCGCCGGTCTGTGTCTTTCCGGAGGTCGGCAACAAGCGATACGAAACCCTGATGCAGCAGATCAATATCAACATTGATGAACTGGGGATGGATGGCGTGTACCTCGACGAATTTCCCCTCGGGCAAAACGGATTCCGGCGCACGTACGGCGGCCCGTGGGACGGGATGAGCGCCGAGATGGATTTCCACACTGGGCGCCTCTACGGACAGTACAAAGATTGCGGCCTCGCCGGCGTCCAGGCGCGGGTGAATGTCATGAACCACGTCCTCTCGAAGGGCAAGATTTTCGTCGCGAACCGTCAGTCCACCACATGCGAAGAACAGTCCATAGCGGCATTCCGTTTTACTGAGACCGGCGGCGCAGCGGGGGCATCGGCTGCGGCGTGCCGGCCCGGCCAAAAGCCGCCGGTCCAGGACTACCTGCTCTGGACAGTGCTGAACACCCCCATCGGCTTCGGTCTCAACGCGCCTCCAGCCGGTGAAGAGTTGCCTCGCTGGGTCATGCGCGGGTTGATTGCCTATCTGCGCCACGGGATGCTTTTCTGCTACGGGGACTCCGGCCCGGCCGAGCCGCCGATGACCGAGGCCGGCAAGGGGGTAACACGTTGCATCCAGGAGATGTATCCCATCACCCCCGTTGAACTCGGGGAAGGGTTCATCGTGGGAAAGGAGCGGATCATCTCGGCCGTTTCCCTGGAGCGTCCGTGGACGACGGGAGGCAAGCCGACCGTGCTGCTGTTCGACATCAGCGGGCGTCAAATTGACTCGGCCGGCCGCTGTGAAGTCGTCACGGCCAATGGGCAGCAGCGAATCAAATTGACGCTTAAGGACTGGGCTGAAGTGGCTATCGTCAAGTGACCCGTCACAAAATTGTTGACCTCGCACGGACCTCGGGCGAACGAAGCGCGGCTCGGCGTTCACGACGTGTTGCGCGCGGAGGAGGGAAGGATGAAGACAGCGTATGTACGGTGGACACGCATATTGGCTCTGGTTGTGACGATCCACCTCGTTGCAGGATGCGCCGGGATGCGAAGAGGGGAAGCAGTCCGAGTCGAGCCGGAGCCTTACCCCGTGGTTTATGCGAAGACCGCGCCCGTTATAGATGGCAAGCTTGATGATGAATTGTGGCAGCGCGCGAAGCTGCAAGACCAGTTCTACGACGGCGATAGGCCTGGGGTGAAAGTGTCCGTCGCAAAAGCCTATCTGGCGTGGGATGAGAAGAACCTCTACTTTGCGATGGAGATCCAAGACAAGGACCTCTTCTGGCTCGACGACCCGATCCTTTGCAGGAGTGACGTTGCGGAGCTCTTTGTGAAGCATCGGGCCGACCCCTTCGATCTCTATGAGTTCGAATTCGCCCTGCCGGACAGGCTCTGGAACATACTCTACATCAGTCCGGGCGGCGGCGGCACAGCGCGGTTTGACAAGTTCCGTTCCGGGACGGTGTTCAAGACAGTGGCGAATGGCACGGTTAACAACTGGGAAGACGTTGACACGGGTTGGACGGTGGAGGCCGCCATTCCCCTTACGGCCTTCGCGCGCGTTGTGCCCAATGGCCCCAAACCGGGCGATGAGTGGCGACTCCTCATGGCAGGCTATGACTTCAGTGTCTACAGTGAGAAGATCTTCATCTTCTCGACTTGCGATAACCTCAAGAGTTTCGCGCAGTGGTCAGCCTACCCCAAGGTGCGCTTCATGGCTCCATAGGCCGTTTCGGACGGTTGACTCTGTGAGCGGCTTCTGGCGGGCGCCAAAATGTAAGCGACGGTATAGATTGTACGCGCGGCCCCGGAATTTGCAGAAGTCCTCTCGCGCCGGACGTCGGCAACTCCGCGCGGAGCGGCGAGCCGCCAACCCGCAGTTATGTCCAGCGGCCGCATTGTGCCGCGAAGCACGACGTTGAGACGCTGCCGCTGACAGCGCACTGTGGAAGGCGACCGAGTTCTCAGAACGCCACACCGCGTCGCGGTAGCACGGCTCGACGCTTGCTGTCCGGCAAAATGAAATATCTGAGGGATAGGTTTACGAAGACGGACGAGAACGGGCGGCGATGTCGTTGGCCACGACGCGACGGTCACTGGGCTTCGGATGCGTAGCCGAACACGATCTCAACTTGTCGTAACTTCTTTCGCGAACGAGGAGATTCAGAGCTCACAGCTACGCAATGAGGTCTTGGCGTGGGGAAAGCCAATAAGGACAAGGGTGAAATGAAAAATGGCGGAGAGGTCGGGATTCGAGGACATTGATCTTCGCAACTTATTACCATCCAGTCAGATGCGTCGTAAGGCTTTTTGCACAGTAGAGTTTGGTCTTCATTCATTGTCATCCTATGTCATTCTACGTCATCCTATGTCATCGAGATTTGGCCCATTTCTTTCACAAAACTTTCACAACTCGGCTTCACCGTCCTGACTACCGGAGAGGACCAAAGGTTACCTGCCGTACGTGCCGGACTTAGGATCGAGGGCGAAGTCAAGCCAGCATTGGTCGACCCTCCTTTACCGGGTGCTTTACCGTTTTGACCCGATACACAGCCTGACTTGGGGGAACTCGCAGAAGCGTGGCCGAGGTTGCCGGACATGATCAGAGTGGCCATATTGGCGATGGTCAGGGCGATCCAGTGAAACCGCCGCCAGGCACTGCGGTGTTACCATGCAGCGGTTCGGTGAACTAACCAGTTCGGATGGGGGTGTCTCTCCCCCAAAAAGAAGGGTCACAACTGGAGCATTCTTGATGGCCGAGAAATGCTTGCCTCACGTGCGTTTCGCTCCGCGCCATACCTCGCTGATCCTGACCGCGCGCCGCCGCTTGTGCGCGAGCCGACCCGCCTCGGCGACGGCGACGTTTTCGATCATCTCATCATAGGACACGACGGGCTTTCCCGTATGAACCATCTGGCGGGCCAGTTCGAGGTTTCGCGCGGCGCCCCAGGGGAACTGGAAATCCCCGATGGGCGGCGAATGCACGACCCCCTCCGGGCCGTACGCGCTTGCATAAAACGCGCAGTGTGGCGTGGTCCCGATGAGGCAGTTCAGGTTCACGCCATGGACCGGGCGGTTCTTGCGCTCGCCGTACTCCAGGCGCATGTAGGTCAGGGGGTCCTTCCCCATGCATTCGACGGAGTCCACGCCCGCCCCGAAGAGGTGCTGCGCGATGCTGATGGCGTGGATCTGTCCCGCAAGGCCGGTCCCTCCCCCCTCGCGGTACCGCTTCACCCAGTTGTATAGCACGCTCTTGTGAATGCCGAATTCACGGCGGATCAGCTTCGACGACAGCCCCTCCTCCAGACGCAGTTTCACCGCCTTCAGCCGCATCTGGGGGGTCACGATCCGCTCCTTCTTCCTCCCCCCAGCGGCCCTTCGGCTCCTCTCGACCTGCTCCCTGTCCTTCTCCATCGGTAACACTCCTTCCCAGATTTCAATGGAATCCCAGCTCCCGAAGTGTTACCCTATTCCTGCCCTATTGAATGTTGCAAAAACAAATGGAAATCACCGCGGAGCACGCTGAGGACGCTGAGGATACGAAACAATCGGGCTGGCATGGGCCGTTCCAAACAGCCTCTGCGTCCTCCGCGACCTCTGCGGTGACCCATTACTTGTGCAAACATCAATAAGATGGTCTCAATATCTGGTCGGTAGCGCAGAGATTGACGCCGACGGAACCGTTGGGATCAACGGCGTCTCCAGCCGATGTCTTGTCATGGGCAACACCATTAACATGAGCACAGGTTATGCCTCCTCTGAAGCCATCGTGGTCAAGGGCACAAGCGGCGCACTGGTCACGCAAAACACCATCGTTGGAGTGGCCGGCGCAGAGCCCATTCAAATTCGCGAGAGTGCCGACAAGACGATGCTCATGGGCAACATTATTGAGGCTGGACGCACCTGTACCGATGGATGCGCGATACTTACTTATTTGTCGCCATCAAATACGTTTCTGGTCGGCAATGTCGTCAACGGCAGCTCGGTCGGAATAAACCTCACAGGGTCCTCCTCTACCTATGCGCTTGACAATCTTCTCCGCGTGACGCAGCAAAAATACGTTTCTGATGGGACCTCAACCAACTACTTGATCCGGGATTCCAACGACTACATGACCGGCGGAGTTGGCGGAGTCGTGGTCGGGTCGGGGACGAAGATCACCCGGCACCTGTCGAACACGGCCACTTGGGACCTGCCCTCTGTCAATGACGGAAGCTACACCTCTACCACCCTGACGGTCACGAATGCGGCGGTGGGGGATACGGTGCTGACAGGCTTCTCAAATGCCATTCCGGCTGGTGCTCGACTTACAGGGGCTGTGACCAGCAGCAATACCGTTACGGTCACCCTTTACAACAAGAGTGGAAGCGCATTTAATCTGGCATCAGGAACACTTCGCGCAGATGTCTGGCAACACTGACGCGTCCGGGTCGAAGGCTGGTCAGCGTGATGCAATAACAGGGCGGGTAGGGCAACGGTATCCTGACGAAAGACGGTATATATTGGCAATGGCCCTCCCGCCTGCATCGGGAGTTTTCCGGAGAATGAGAGAGACATGAACGCAACTCGGTTACGCGAACTGTTGTCCCAGATTCAGGCCGTACGCGTGGGCGTTTTTGGCGACTTCTGCCTGGACATGTACTGGTTGCTGGACCCGGCGTTGTCCGAGGTTTCCGTCGAGACCGGCAAACGCACATCGGCCGTGTGTCGGCAGTGTGCTGGCCTCGGCGGGGCCGGTAACATTGTCTCTAATTTGTCGGACTTGGGGGTTGCCGAAGTCCACGCCGTGGGCGTCTTGGGTAATGACCAGTTTGGGCGCGAGATGATACGACTGCTCAAGGCCCGGCGGGCCGACGTGTCCGGAATGCTCATCCAGGAGGCCGACTGGATCACGCCGGTCTACTGCAAGCTGTTCATCGGCGATGAGGAACAAGGCCGTGTTGATTTTGGAGGGGCCAATTGTCTGGCGCCGGAAACCGAGGACTTCTTGATCGAGGCGTTTGCCGCAATGTCGGCCAGAGTGGACGCCGTAATCATTAACCAGCAACTGCCTCGCGGGGTCAACACGGACCGGGTTCTTCAGGGGATCAACCGACTCGTGGCGGCACATCCGGAGAGGCTCTTCATCGTGGACTCACGTGATCGGAGCGAGGCTTATCAGGGGGTGATGTATCGCATGAATGCGCACGAAGCCATGCGGATGTGCGGGACACCCAAGCCGCGCGAGCAGATGGTGCTGCTGGAGGAGGCCCGCCGGTGCATCGAGCGCATTGAGGCCGTTAGCGGCAGGTCGGTATTCCTTTCACGCGGCGACCGTGGCTCGCTGATCAGGGCCAGCGGGAACACCCACGAAATTCCCGGTATCCAGATACTGAAAGAGGTGGATCCCGTGGGTGCAGGCGATACCAGCGTATCAGCCATTGCCGCCGCTCTGGCGGCGAGAGCGGCCCCGTTGGAGGCGGCGGAACTGGCCAACTTCGCCTCCGCTGTGACGGTGCAGAAACTCAAGACCACCGGTACCGCGAACCCCGACGAGATCATGGCCACCGGGGATGACCCGGACTATGTCTATCGGCCCGAACTGGCCGACGATCCGCGCACCGCGCGTTATTACGAAGGCAGCGAGATCGAAATGGTGGGCAGCCCGATCGGTACCGAACCTATCCGTTTTGCGTTGTTTGACCACGATGGAACCCTCTCCACGTTGCGACAGGGTTGGGAACCGATTATGGAAGAGGTCTTTATTCGGGCCATCCTGGGAGCGCGCTACGATAGTTGCGACGAGTCGGTTTATGGCCGCGTGGCGAACCGGGTGCGCGATCTCATCAACCGTTCTACAGGCATTCAGACAATCAACCAGATGGTCATGCTAGCGGAAATGGTCGCCGAGGCAGGGTTTGTCCCCAAGGAGCAGGTCTTATCCCCCGCCGAGTACAAGCGGAACTACCTCGCCGCCCTCATGCACACCGTGCGGCAGCGTGTGGAGAAACTGCGCCGCGGCGAACTCGACCCGGCGGATTTCACGATCAAGGGAGCGGCGGAATTTCTGAAAAGCTTGCGGAGCCGGGGAGTAACGCTCTATTTGGCCAGCGGCACCGATCACGAGGACGTAGTCAGCGAGGCGAACGGCCTGGGATATGCCGACCTGTTCAATGGCGGTATCTTCGGTTCGATAGGGCGCATTGACCGCGATGCCAAGCGGGAAGTCATCGGCAAGATTCTATCGGATCCCCAGCTTTCGGGGGCGGCCCTAGTGTGCTTCGGCGATGGCCCCGTGGAACTGCGCGAAACGAAAAAACGCAATGGACGCGCCGTGGGGGTGGCATCGGACGAAGTGCGCCGGTACGAGCTCAATCCGGAGAAGCGGTCGCGCCTGATTCGGGCGGGGGCGGATATCGTCGTGTCGGACTTCAGCCAGCGTCAACTTCTGTTGCAACTACTTCAACTGAATAAAGGTGGATCATGATCAAGAGTGGGCTGGTATCTATTACGTTTCGGCAGTTCTCTCCGAAAAGGATAGTCGAGTTGGTGGCGCAGGCTGGGCTCGACGGGATCGAATGGGGTGGTGATGTCCATGCTCCGCATGGCGACTTGGGCGCAGCTCGGCAGATATCTGCGATGATGGCCGACCACGGCCTCGCCGTTGCAGCATACGGTTCCTACTATCAGGTGGGAGATGCGCAACGCCTGCCATTCGAGAAGGTGCTCGATTCGGCCGAGGCGCTGGGCGCCCCAACCATTCGGGTGTGGGCCGGTTGTGTCAGTTCCGCTGAAGCGACAACTTGCCAGTGGAATACAGTCGTTGCGGATGCTCAACGGATCGCGACTCTCGCGGCGAAACGCGGAATGACGATTTCGTTTGAGTTCCACCGCCAGACCATGGCGGACACAAGAGACGCGACTGTGCGGCTGTTGGGCGCGGTCGCGCACTCTAACGTGCGAACCTACTGGCAACCAACCGTGGGGGCGTCGGAGGAAGACTGCCTGCCAGTCCTGAGCGCTTTGTTGCCGTGGCTCAGCAATGTTCATGTCTTCCACTGGGTTGAATCTGCCGACGATAGGCGTTTCCTCGCCGAGGGGCTTGGAACGTGGAAGCGATACCTTCGTTCGGTAACGTCCAAAGGGGACGGACATTATGCTCTTGTCGAATTCGTCAAAGGCGATGCGCCGGAATCGTTCCTCCAGGATGCTGCCACGCTAAGGACTATCCTTTGTGAACTTGCTGATTCCGGAAAGCAGCGAAGACCGTAGGGATGTTCTCGACAGGAACGTGAGCGGAGCTTCCGAAACGCAGGGTGCGCTGGATGCTCAGTCCGCCGTAGAAAGCCAGACGCCCATGGTGCTTCGCGCGAACGGCCAGTATGTCCATCACCTCCGGCTGAAACGGGTTGAAGAGATTGACTCCCATGTCCACCAGTTCGTCGAACAGTTCATGCATAAAAGACAGCCTCTCGACGAAATCCAGCAGCAGGTTCTCCATTCCGCGCTGCGCCCAGGCGCGTTCGAACATGCTGAATGCGAGACTGAACTGAAGGGCAACATTGCGCTGAACGGCGATGCTCGTGCGGAGTTCCTCCTCGCCGCCGGCGCATTCTGGAAAATGGAATCCTGCAAGGGTGGGCGTCTTCAGCGCTGGCCCACAGGCCACGCCCACGTCCTTGTCAATGGTTCGGTCCCAGCAAGTTCCGTACATGTCGCGAAAGATTCCCGGCGCGGTCTCTTCCAATCGTCGAGTGGGGGGGCGGAAGCTGAACATGTGGTTGCCCAGGGAAGCATCCAGGTCGGCGGACCCGAAATGTGCCTGTAGGCGCTTCCGAATGGGCAACGTGCTTTTGATATGCCACGGAACATAGGGGAGGACCCTGAAGCCGGATTGCGGCCGGCCACACGTCGCGTCGTATCATGCAAGAGCCTTTCTGACTCAGACGTCGCTATCGCTCCGCGCCATTCACTGCGTCGAACATGGCGACGATATTTTCAGGCGGAACGTCCGCCATGATGTTATGAACCTGCTGAAAGACATAACCGCCATCGGGCGCCCAGATGCGAACCATCTCAGTGACGTGGTCGCGAACCTGCTGGGGCGTGCCCAGAGGGAGGATCCGGCCCGTATCGCATCCGCCGCCCCAAAATGTGAGATCCTTTCCGAATTCGGTTTTGAGGCGATGCGGTTCCATGTCCCGTGCGGATATCTGAACCGGGTTGATCGCATCGAGACCGGCATCAATCAGGCTGGGCAGCAACGGAACAATTCCGCCGCAGCAGTGGAGCATGACCTTTGCGTCGGACAATTGTTTGGCGCGACGCCACAACGCGGCGTGTCGGGGCTTGAAGAATTCATCGTACATGCGCGGCGACATCTGTGGGCCACTCTGCGTACCCAGATCGTCGCCAAATAGAATGACGTCAATCGAGTCGCCTACGGCGGAGAGGAAGCATTCAAGGTTTGCCATGTGAATTTCCACGACCCGATCGAGGAAACGGTGCATTCGCTGCGGATCTTCGGCGAGAAGCCGGAGGAAATTGTCCATGCGGAACAGGAATTGTCCCGTTTCGTTCAAATTGCCGCCGAAGAGGCCCACAATGGCGCGATTGGAGGAACGCCGGAGACCTCGCGCTCCGGCGCGCATGGTCTGCAAATCGGCGGCGGCCCAGGCCAGGGGGGCCGGCGGCGACCTGACCGCGGCCCACATCGCTTTTTCGAAGGAAGGTGCCAAGTCCTTGAATTCCACATCCTCCGAGTCCATTAACGGCCAATGCGTCTGTTCGAAATACAGCGATCCCTGCCGCTGTACCGCGATGGGGGAGCCATCGGAGGACAGGATATGCCAATCCCCATTTTTCCGTTCAAGCCGGACGTGCGCGGGCACCTTGCATGGTGTGCCGTCGGGCAACTCCCATTCTTTCCAATAGCTCGGTTCCAAAGCGAACCCGCGCCCCATTTCAATAACATCCACGCCGAATCGGTCGAGAACGGAGGGCTCAACGATGGCCAGTTGCTGAAGCAGGTCATAAACGTAGATGTCGCCCTCGCTGATGCCCAGGAATTTCCTGAGCCTTGCGTAGGCGATGGCCATGATTCCGCTGGAGCGATGGCCTGAAAAATCAATTGCAGCCCGGTCCGTCTGGCGATGCGATAAGGTGGTTCGGACTCGCTCGCGGCTCGTCATTGTCGGCGTCTCCTCAGCAGGCTGCAGCCTCCCCACAATATGACCAAAATTCGATATTTATGATATAATCTACGTACGTTGAGCGTCTACCGCAATTTCGCTGTTATGTTGCGCTGGATGGTCGTTTAGACAACTAGCCTATAGTTTCGCACTTTTCGAGTAGAAGAAAGGCCCGGCGATCCGTATCTTGCGTTCGGTGAAAAGCGCAGGGTACTGGAGGGCCGAGCCTTGAGAGCACGACAGGTTGTACGCGACTATC